>OGQN01002173.1_pt1 | contig 14421 bp, 9 predicted proteins | sample 1553231 | NCBI WGS metagenome assembly OGQN01 (sample SAMEA2579950, study PRJEB22360) | human gut metagenome | biome: human gut; feature: human-associated habitat; material: faeces | place: Denmark | collected 2008/2010 | reverse complement strand
GTATCTGCCATACGAGAGGTCTGCAGTCAGATAATTCCGTTTTCCTAATTTATATTTACTTCCTACTGCAAATGTGTAGTTGCGATAATAAAAATCGTTGGCTTGATATTTCCAAGGACCGTGTGTACGCATTACCCAACGCTCATAATAAGTGCCTTCTGCAGTGAGGTCTAGTTTGCGATTGACTTGCCATTCAATGTTCTCGGACAGGGTATAGTTTGAAGAACGGTTTACGGTCAACATAGTAGAGCCGGATTTCAATTGATTCTGATCCCACTGTAGGTCTGTATTCCGCCAGCCATCGGTATGCCGGAAGTTGATTCCGGTTACAGATTTTATCTTTCCATAATTAAAGCCGAAACTGGTACTTTGACGTATATCACCATATTCACCTATGCGGGATGTATTGGTGAGCTCCATTTTTTCACGGTTACGTTTGGTTATGATATTGATAACTCCGGCTATTGCGTCACTGCCATAAAGTGAAGAAGCGGCCCCTTTTACAATCTCTATGCGTTCTATATTAGCTGGATTTAATTGATTCAAGTCGTTTTGCCCTCCTACATCGCCATTCATTCTTTTTCCATTTATCATGATCAGGATATAGTCATTGTTCAATCCGTTTAGTTGGATATGGCTCCCCATATCACCATCATGAAAGGTCAATGAAGGACTAAGACCACTGAGCAAATCGTCTATACTGCGTGCCTGATATTGTTCCAAAGCTTTGCTGGTTATGACTTCAGTCTGTACGGGAGCATCTTTCAGATAATGTTCAGTACCTGTACCCGTGATGACCACTTCATTCAGTAATACGGACAATTCTTTATCGTCTTTATCTTTGAGAATACTTTGGGCACTTGCAATTTGTGTACCTAATAGTAGAATAGCAGGAAGTAAATACCTCATATTGTGTTTTATTTAATTTGCAAAATAAAACATCAAGTTTCCCTCTGATAAAGAGGAATGCCACAAAGGAATAGACGTTGGAAAACGCTTGTTCGAATGGACACATACTTCTAATCCTGGAAGCTTGGTGTTTATTGTTCAACAGACTTAGCAGGTATTCTGGCTTTCCTCTGATTGGAAACCTTCCCATTTCTTCAAATGAAACAGTGGTTTTAGACTATCCAATCAACATCATGAGGATTTACAGCTGCAGGTACAGCCCCGGATTTACACCGAGTTCCCTTGCATCGGGCTATGTGATAGCCCGATTACTAATTCCGTTGCAAAGATAGAGGTTTATTTTATATTATCTTCGATAAGTCTTTGATTTTTTAGCTTTTAAATTTTAAAGACAGACTGATGTAGAATGAACGTCCGGGGGTAAGTGTCGCATAATTGCTGTTATAAGGACGGTCATCCATATAATCGAACAGGTTTTCCATGCCGCATCCGGGTTCGATGATTACAGATTTTAAGTTGAAAGAATGGCGTGTGTTTAAATCCCACAATTGATACTCGGGAGCATAACCGTAACTTTTAGAGAAACGCTTGCTGTTGAAACGGCCGTTCAAATTTATATTCAACCGATATATTTTCCATGAATGCGCCCATTGGGCATTGATATTGTATGCGTTTTTTATACTTTTGTCGATGGGTTGTTCCAATTCCACATCTTGGGTATTAAGATGAGTGTATCCTCCGCTTAAATTGAACCCGGCACCTAGGTATGCATTGGCGGATACATTGATTCCGTGGACTTTAGCCTCCGCTATATTATCACGTTGACGAACTTCCTTATGACCATATTGCTCCATAGCTTTATCTCCTGTGGCAATCGTATTATAATCTATCATGTCACGAATATTATTATAAAAAGCATTGACTGATACTGAAAAACGCTCATGTACATACTCTGCACTCAATGAGAAATAATTATTCTTTTCCGGCTTTAAATCCAAATTACCTATTGTCAACCTGTCATTTTTTTTAGCTATGTCAGTGGCATAGAGTTCAGATAGGGTAGGAGTTCGGAAACCTGCTGCATAGGAGGCACGGAAATTGAATTTGCCGGGTTTATACATCAGTGCTACATTGGGAGTGGCATGATTTTTGAAATTTTCATGATAAATGTAACGTACACCAATCAAAGCCTGTAGGTTTCTCAGTAACTTTATTTCATCTTGTGCAAACAAGGCCAGTGTATAAGCATCTTCTTTGGCTATATTGTCTGTTTGACTTTTCAAGACATCAACGATATATTCTGTGCCGACTGAAAGTTTGTGCCGGTTACCTAATTTAAAGATACCTTTTATGCTAAGATTGTGATTACGGGTCCGTTTTCGCACTTGCTCTTCACCTGCTTTTCCATTATAGGTTTTATTGTCTTTAAAAAAACAATAAGAGGAAGAAAAATGATCGGCGTAACAGTCTGCGGTAATATAATTCCCTTTATTTATCATGTATTGGGCACCAATGCCATAATTAAAGGTTTCATGCAATATGTTGTAGTCGTATGCTTCATAAGGGCGGCGTGTCTTGTTGTCATAATATCCGCCGCGGGCATAAAAGGAGAGTTTGTCGGTAGCATCGAAAGTGAATTTTTGATTGACAGTATTTGCATAGAAGCCTGTAGAAGCTACTTTCCCGGTTTCTTCCAATTCATGAGTTTTGGAGTTTTCCTCATATGGATTCAGTTGCCATCCTTCGGCCTGCTGACGGCGATAAGAGGTGTAGGAGCCGAACTTGCCGGTATTGACATCTATGTTTACGGACTGGGTAAAACGTCCTTTACTGGCATAACGGGTATCGCTGGAAACATTGATAGCATTTTTTACATCATCAGTAATGATGTTGATAACTCCTCCGATAGCATTTGTTCCGTAAAGAGCGGAAGAAGCGCCGTTCAATATTTCAATACGTTTGATTTTGGCAACATTGATTCGAGCATAGGTGTCATCTCCATACAGGCGTTTGCCATTTTCCAGAAAAATGAAATAATCATCAGGCAATCCATTCAGACTCAATGTTGTCCCCATGCCGTTGGTCATACTTGAGAAAGACGGGGTCAGCTTTTGTAAGGCCTCGTCCAGCGATGTTACACTGGCATTACTTAAATCCTTTGCAGTGATAACGGAAACAGGCACGGGGCTGTCCGTCATGCGGTGGTGTGTTCCTGTACCGGTTACTACTACCTGGCCTATATTGGTAAAACTGTCTTGTAGCTTGATAAGAAGATTCTTTTCACCTCCTTTTGTCGTGATGGACTTGGGTGTGTAACTGACATGCGTGATTCTTAATACGTGTTTCCCATCAGGGAGATTGCTGATGGAAAACTCGCCTTTATCATTTGTGGTGCATCCTGAAAGGCTTTGATCGATACGGATATTAGCTCCCACTACAGGTTCGTTGGTATCGGCACTCACAATCTTTCCACTGATACTGACTTGTGCCAGTACGTCAATAGCCAGACAGCTTAAAGTAATTGCTGTCAATAATAACTTTACTTTCATCGAAAGAATTTAAGGATTAATAATTCACTTTCCTGACCCCGGGAGAGCATGATTATCTATGTTCGGACTTGGCAGGTTTCCTGGCTTCACCCTGAAAAGCGCCTTCCCATTTCTGGCAAAAGAAACAGTGGCTTGGTGAGAATTGCTTTTCATCAGACGGGTTTCACAGTAGCGGGCACTGCTTCGGATTCTATAACCGAATTCCCTTTTATACAGGCAGAGAAAGGCTGCCTATATCACCAAATCGGGCACAAAGGTAGGCAATTATTTTATATATGTTTTAAGATTAATGAAAAAATGGTTGCTTTTGAAAGAGGTGGGGGATTTTGAACCGTAGGAGTGAATTAGATTCACTCCTACGGTAATATGAATTTGCAATAATTCTGGCGGGATCAGGCAAGTGCCAATATTAATATTTGTGCTGTGAGTACACGTAAAAACATGGTAAGCGGATAAACGGTGGCATAACCCACTGCCGGAGCGTCACAAGAGGTCAAATCATTGGAGTAGGCTAATGCGGGCGGATTGGTGGTGGCTCCGGACAATACTCCGATCAAGGTGTAATAGTTCAGTTTATAAACATATCGTCCTATTATACCTACAATCAGTAAAGGCAGCAGCGTAATAATGGCGCCGTATGCTATCCATACATATCCACCCTCGTTAATGATTGTTTCGATGAATCCTTTGCCGGCTCCTAATCCTACGCAAGCAAGGAAAAGCGAGATACCGATTTCACGTACCATCAAATTGGCACTTATGGTGGTATAGGTTATCAGTTTATAATGTGGTCCGAAACGGCTTATCAGGATGGATACGATAAGGGGGCCTCCTGCCAGTCCCAGTTTTACCGGTTGGGGGATACCGGGGAATAAAAAAGGAGTGCTTCCTAGAATACACCCTAATGCGATGCCTAAGAAAATAGGGATCAGGTTGGGATGATTCAAACGTTTCATGGAATTACCTAGAATCTTTTCGGCATGGGCTACAGCTAGTTCGCTACCCACAATCTTCACCCGGTCACCCATTTGCAATTGCAGGTTGGGAGTGGCCACAAGGTCTACACCCGAACGGTTTACACGGGTAATGCTTGCTCCGAAGTTATTCCTGATTTTTAGTTGGGCCAATGTCTTACCGTTCAATTCAGGCTTGGTGATCAGAATTTTTCTGGAGATAAGTTGTTTGTTTTGGAAATCCCATTCCACATTCACTTGTTTTCCAAAAAAGACAGTGATAGCTTCTACATCTATCGGATTGGCGATAACAAGAATCTCATCGTGTATGTGAAATACTGTAGTGGAGTTCACCAGTTCTGTTTGTCTGTCTCCGTCACAATGCCGTATGCGTGAAATCACAAAATCACGGTTTACCAATGGCTTGATTTCTTTTATTGTTTTACCTTCTACGGCTTCATTGCGTATTTCTAGTGAGATAGGGCGTACAGTCAGTTCTTGTAGATGCCCCAATCCCCGTTCCGCATCGGCTTCTTCGGTTTTTGTGTTGATGCGCAGGATATATTTCAATGCCAGCAGGGAGAGAATACACCCTATTACTCCCAATGGATAGGCTACGGCATATCCCAGTGCTATTTCGGGAGCGTCTATACCATTCAGATCACTGTTTGCTTGCTGTGCGGCACCTAGTCCCGGGGTATTGGTTACAGCTCCCGAAAGAATTCCTACCATTGTGGTAATGGGGACACCTGTTATGAAATGGAGTATAATGGTGATGGTCACACCTAAAAATACAACCATCATGGCAAGCAGGTTCAGTGTGAATCCTCCTTTCTTGAATGCTGAGAAGAAACCGGGACCCACTTGTAGTCCGACTGAGTAGACAAATAATATCAGACCGAACTCCTTTAAGAAATGCAACAGATGTTCGTCCAGGTTCAGATTGAAATGACCGAATACAATTCCTACAAAAAGTATCCAGGTTACTCCCAATGAGATACCTGCCACTTTTATTTTTCCTAACATGATGCCGAAAGCAATGACCAGTGAAAGAATAAGTACGGAATGTGCTACTCCGCCGCCCCATAAATTAGGGTACCCTTCAAAGAGATTTCTAAAAAGTTCCATAATTCATTATCTAGTTTAATTATTTATAGTATCAATTTTATCATTGTTGTATAGCTGTCATTCTGGCAAAAATGACTGCAAAGGTAGCTTATTTAATTGATAAACCATAAAACTTTAATTGCTTTCTAAGGATATTTACTTGATATGTCGGAATTATGAATTAATCTGTTATTCTAATTTCGATAATTTGCAATTTGCACTATCTTTGTATCCGTTTTTAAAGAAATACTAAAGAATGAAGCCACAATTACTCATAGGGGCCGCTACATCGGGAAGCGGAAAAACGACTTTCACGATGGGGCTGCTGCGGGCATTGCACAAACGAGGTCTGCGGGTACAGCCTTTTAAATGTGGTCCTGATTATATTGATACACAATTTCATACGCTGGCTGCTGACCATGAGTCGGTGAATTTGGATACTTGGATGGCATCAAATACCCATGTACAACATCTGTATAATAAATATGGAGATGGAGCCGATGTATGTGTAACCGAAGGAGTGATGGGATTGTTTGACGGTTATCAAAGAATGCAGGGAAGTAGTGCTGAAATAGCCAGATTGTTGAATATCCCTGTAGTGCTTATAGTAAGTGCGCGTTCTACAGCTTATTCTGTGGCTCCGTTAATTTATGGTTTCAAGCATTTTAATCCGGCTGTGAAGATTGCAGGTATTGTTTTCAATCAAGTGTCATCTCCTTCTCATTTCGCTTATTTACGTGAGGCTTGTGTTGATGCAGGAGTGGAATGTTTGGGATATCTGCCTATGACAGAAGGGTTGAAAATTCCATCCCGGCACTTGGGTTTGACATTGACAGCCAAACGTTCCATGAACACCTTGATAGAACAGGCTGCGGAATTGGTTGGAAAATATGTGGATTTGGATAAGCTGCTGAGTATTTGTCATCGTAATTTCCCGTGTCGGTATACATTGCCTTATAGTTCAGAAACAGGGGTGGAAAGTTTTACTCCTTCTGCTAAAAAGATGAAGATAGCCATAGCGCGGGATCCGGCTTTCAACTTTATCTATAGAGAAAACATAGACCGCTTGTCTGCGCTAGGAAGCATTACTTATTTCAGTCCTGTATATGGTAGTGATTTGCCGGATGCTGATTTGGTTTATTTACCCGGAGGATATCCGGAATTGTTCGCCCGTCAACTACATCGGCGCAAAAAGTTAATGGAAGCATTAAGAACTTATGCAGAGGAGGGGGGGAAAATTTTGGCCGAGTGTGGAGGTATGATGTTTCTCACCCGTTCCTTGACAGCCCGCCAGGGAGGGACTGCATATGCCATGACGGGTATTTTGCCTTTGGATTGTACCATGGTGGGTGCCAGACTTCATCTAGGGTATCGTCGTATAGAATATAAAGGGATGGAGCTTCGCGGGCATGAATTTCATTATTCCAATGTTGTTGCTCCTGACGCTATGTCTTCTGTAGCAAAACAATTTACGGCAAGAGGAATGGAAGTGAGTACCCCGCTTTATAGATATAAAAACGTGATAGCCGGATATACTCATCTATATTGGGGGGAAACGGATATCTTGAAATTATGGAAAGTATGAAACGTATTTATACACGAACCGGAGATAAGGGCATGACAGGAATTCATGGTGGAGAGCGGGTTTTTAAAGATGATATCCGCATTGAAGCTAATGGATGTATTGATGAGTTGAATGCTGTTATAGGAATTGTGCGTTCGTTTTTACCTCAGGAGCACGAATGGCAATCCTTGCTTTTTTCAATTCAGAAAAACATGATGGCAGTGATGAGCCATGTGGCTACACCATCAACTATCCGTGAAGGGAATCCTAATATCTTGCCTGATGATTTATGCTCTTTTTGTGAGGAAGCAATGGATACATTGATGGAACAGATGGAGGATAATAGTTCCTTTATCCTTCCCGGAGGAACGCCGGTATCAGCGCAGCTGCAGTTTGCTAGGACGGTGGCACGCCGGGCTGAACGGAGATTATGGACTTTGCATAAACAAGATCCGTTACCGGAGATAATTCTTCGGTTTATCAACCGGCTGTCCGATTTGTTTTTTGTTATGGCCCGTTATGAGATGCAACAACAGAACTGGACGGAAGAAAAGTGGCAGTCCTTTGCATATAAAAGAAAGAAGAAAGAGTGATGAAAAAGAATTTACACCCGATTATGTTGGCAGGAACAGGCAGTGATGTTGGCAAAAGTGTCATCGCTGCTGCATTATGCCGCATTTTTAAACAGGACGGTTATCGACCGGCACCTTTTAAGGCACAGAATATGGCACTGAATTCATATGCCACTCCGGAAGGGTTGGAAATAGGGCGTGCACAAGCTGTACAGGCCGAAGCGGCTGGAGGCCCTTGTCATACGGACATGAATCCTTTGTTGTTGAAACCCAGTTCCGATCATACTTCGCAAGTGGTATTAAACGGTCGTCCCATCGGTAATCGTAACGCTTTTGAGTATTTTCGCAAGGAGGGACGTGAAGAGCTGAGGCAGGAGGTAAACGCAGCCTTTGACCGTCTTGCCGCACGTTATAACCCTATTGTAATGGAGGGAGCAGGGAGTATTTCCGAAATAAATCTGCGGGATACTGATTTGGTGAATATGCCGATGGCCTGTTATGCGGATGCGGATGTGATTTTGGTAGCTGATATTGACCGGGGAGGAGTATTTGCCAGTGTCTATGGTTCGGTCATGTTACAAACTCCTGAGGACAAGAAACGTATAAAAGGAGTAATCATTAATAAATTCAGAGGGGATATCCGTTTGTTTGAGTCTGGTGTGAAGATGATGGAGGATTTATGTGGTATTCCTGTCTTGGGAATAATACCTTATTATAGAAATATACATATTGAGGAAGAGGATTCCGTAGGCTTGGACTATAAACGGATGCAAGCCGTGGAAGGCAAAATAAACATAGCAGTTGTTCTGTTGCGTCATCTCTCAAACTTTACAGATTTCAACAGATTGGAACGGGATGAACGGGTGCACCTTTATTATACCAATAATACGGAAGATCTGGCCAAAGCTGATATTATTCTGCTTCCTGGCAGCAAAAGCACTTTGGATGACTTGTATGAGTTGAGACGGAACGGGGTGGCGCAAGCTGTCCTACGTGCGCATAGGGAAGGGGTTACTGTAATGGGAATTTGTGGGGGATACCAATTGATGGGACTTGAGATTCACGATCCGGAAGGAGTGGAGGGAGAGATCCGTCAATTGCCGGGACTGGGACTGCTTCCCGTCATTACTACGATGCAAGGGGAGAAGGTGACGCGGCAGGTGAATTTTCATTTTCTTGAGAATGCGGAAACTTGCCAAGGATATGAAATACACATGGGAGAAACCCGCCCGGTTCCGGGGGTGTCTGTAGTTCCTTTGAATAGACTGGAAGACGGTGGAGAGGACGGTTGTTTTGTAAACCAAAAATGTATGGGAAGTTATATTCATGGAATATTGGATAATCAGGCATTTATAGATTATTTGCTGGAACCATACGCAGAAAAACTGGAGTGTCATACGGTGTTGGATTACCGGACTTATAAAGAAGAACAATATGATAAATTGGCAGAGCATGTACGCAGTCATCTTAATCTGCCTTTGTTGTACCAAATAATGAGTGGGAATGATTGAAGGACATGGTGATGATGCTTATAAGTATAAAGCAATAAAGATAAATTTCAGTTCAAACGTATATAATCATGTAGACCATAGCGGATTACATCAACATTTGTTTCAGCAGATGGAAAGTATCCGTACGTACCCCGAACCGGAACCTTATTCGTTGGAAAAGGTTTTAGCGGAACGGTTTCATCTTTCGTCTGAAGAGGTTTGTGTGACCAATGGGGCTACGGAAGCCATTTATTTAATAGCTCAGACATTCAGGAATCAGATTTCGGCTATCTTGATGCCCACTTTCAGCGAATATGCGGATGCTTGTCGTCTGCATGGTCATAAAGTGGTTCCTATATATAATTTGAACCGTTTGCCGGATAGGGGGAGGTTGATATGGTTATGTAATCCTAATAATCCCACAGGAGAGGTTAGGGAGAAGGAAGTCTTGACAGCCTGTATAAAACAAAATCCGCAGCGTATTTTTATCATGGACCAGTCGTATGAATTCTTTACACAGAAGGCTTTGCTTACAGCCAAGGAGGCTGCGGAATTTCCGAATGTTATTCTGTTGCATTCCATGACAAAACGTTTTGCCGTGCCCGGCTTGCGTTTAGGATATATCACTGCATGTAAAGAACTGCTACATGAAATCCGGACACAGCGGATGCCTTGGTCTGTTAATCAGTTGGCTATAGAGGCCGGGCATTATTTATTGTCTTCTTCTCAATATGATATAGATATCTCTTTGTTATTGAGGGAAAAAGAGAGATTAGTTCAATCTTTACTTTCAATAGGGGGAATGGAGATCTGGCCATCGGATACTCACTATATGTTAGTTCAATTGCGGATGGGAAAGGCGGCGGCTTTGAAAGAATATCTGGCAACAGAGCAGGGAATTCTTATTCGTGACGCATCCAATTTTGAAGGGCTGAATGAACACTTCTTCCGTATTGCTACACAAACTCCGGAAGAAAATGACAAACTGGTAGAAAGTATAAAGAAATGGACATATATGTATTAATTCTTCCGTTGTTGATAGGATGGATATTAGATAAATTGCTTGGGGATCCGATAGGATTGCCGCATCCAGTGGTAGGATTCGGGAAGCTGATCTCTTTTTGTGAGAAACGATGGAACTGTGGGACACATCGGATGTTGAAAGGAGGGGTGGCGGCCATTATGCTTATTTTGCTAGTGTATGCAGGATCTGTTTTGGTATTGCATTATCTGTTTGTGCTAAACCGTTGGTTGGGTATTATTCTCTCTGCTGTGCTTGTTTTCTATTGTTTGGCAGGAACTACACTTATCAACGAAGTAAGGCAGGTTTTTTTGGCTGCGGATCATTCTTTGGAGGAAGGAAGAAAGCAGGTTTCCCGTATTGTAGGGCGTGATACTTCGGAACTGACAGATCAGGAAGTGCGTACGGCTGCTTTGGAAACATTGGCTGAGAATTTGAGTGATGGGGTTATTGCTCCATTATTCTGGTATTTGCTTTTGGGAGTTCCCGGTATGCTTGCTTATAAGATGGTTAATACGCTTGACTCTATGATAGGCTATAGGAATGAACGTTATCTTCAGTTTGGTTGTGTCGCTGCACATATTGATGATATGGCGAACTATATTCCGGCTCGTCTAACTGCATTTTTAATGGTGCTGTGTGCAGGGCGTCCCGGTTTGCTGAGATTTGTAGGTAAATATGGTAACCGGCATGCGAGTCCTAATTCAGGTTATCCGGAGTCTGCTTTAGCAGGTATCTTGAATTGCCGTTTTGGAGGTCCTCATGTTTATTTTGGAGAGATAGTCTATAAACCTTTTATTGGAGATAAGGATCGGTTTATCCATACACAGGATATGCATAAAGCTGTCGATATAAACAGGAGAGCAGAAATCTTGATGGTTATAGTAAATATTGTTTGCTTATATTTGGTCGGTTGAAAAATATATATTACTTTTGTTTCCGTTTTAGAGATGCGGCAGTAGCTCAGTTGGTAGAGCATCAGCTTCCCAAGCTGAGGGTCGCGGGTTCGAATCCCGTTTGCCGCTCCAAAGAGAATTCTGATAGTCAGGTAGTTGGCTATCAGAATTCTCTTTTTTAGCACTATTTGAGGAAGATGAATACAGGTGGTTTGAACATCATTATGTAAATTGATTGAGCAGTATATGGCTAATGAGAAATATGGGAACAGATTTGTTTATAAAGGCCCATGCAGTATATTCATACGCTAAAGTATCGGCACTTACACGAATTGCATCTGCATTGCTGCTTTCTATAACGATTTTCCTTGGTTGGATTGATGTGTACATCCGATAATGAAAAGACAGGAGAAATATGAAAACGTTATTTTCATAATCTCAAATTATATGTGAAGAAACAATGTCTTTAGAAAAGTAATAAAAAGTGCAATCCATCAATAATCAGAATTGCACTTTTATTTTCCACTAATTTATATTCTTAATTTTCTTTTTTGAGGGATATCCAAAGATACAAAAACTAACTGATTAGCAATAATTTAACTTGAATAGGTTGTATAATTTTGTACTATTGAAAGAATATCCCTAAACATATTGGATTTACTGGGTACAGATATAGAGAAAGTCCTTATTTTTTGATAATCAGTCAGAAGCTTCTTTATTAATTGGTGCAAAAATGCCAAGTACACACATTACAACTCCAGTTCAACCACAAATATCCATTTCCCTATTTTTAAATTCCCAGACACAGCCAGATCAATAGCCGCTTCGTTATTTTTTGTCTTGTCAGTCAAGCCGACACATAAGGTATACTTTCCCTGCAATTCTGCCGGAATATTAAACCGACTCAAATAATTGTATGATATTCCCTTCAACCATTCGGAAGGTTCTGCTTCCGGTTCTGTATAAAGAAATACAATTTCCTTTTTTTCATTCATCAAAACAAAACTAACCTGATATTTATAATTCCAATTGGGATGATTATTAGGCAATACACCCACACCATAGTTTTTCCATGAATGAAACAAAGTCAATGTTCTGTTATTCTGTTCTACTTTGATATAATCCGGATAGAAACGATAACCACCCAAAGTTATAAAACGCTGAACTTGATCCGGTAATTCTTCTATCCAAAACTTACACTGTAAAGGCACACGCAAATCCAATGTGTTGCAATGATTGTCTAAAGCATCAGTCACAGAAACAATAAAAGCCTCTTTGAAATCGTTCATGGCAAAACGTTTGTCTCCTTGGAAATGCTTGTACTTTGAATTGTCACCATTTTGTGCGTTAAACCACCAGCATCCCTCACCAATAAGAGCTCTTTTCGGGAAAAGCTCGTCATGCACCATCGCACGTTCTTCATTAGAAAACCAAAAACTGCCTATACCATCCCTACGGGGAAGAAACCCCAACTTATCATATACAAGCGGCTTGGAGAATCTATAGTCACTCTGCGAAAGATTCATCACTGTAAGCACTTTTTTAAAATGCCTTGCATACGATCCGGTTACCTGTCGGATGACAGTTTCCAAATTCTCCTTCTTTTCGAGTGCTAAACCATGTCCTTCTCCCCATCTTCCCAATCCATACGCATCAATATAATCCACCTCATCCGGGTTGTCATATTCTTTTGCGAAAGCTTCTACAAACTTATCCAGCTTTTCAAGAAATACCGGATTGTCATAATAAGGCTGAGTTTTGCCTTCATCATCTATTGGGCTTTCTGTAGCTCCGGCTTCGTATACATAGGATGGTACCCCATCTACGCCATGAAAAAACACCCTAAATGCCAGTTTAAGTCCTTTGTCTTTAGCTTTTTGTATATACCATTTATACTGTTCATTATAAATCCATGCATATTTGCCTTCTTCAGGTTCCAGATCTTTCCATAGCATTCTGATATATAATATATTGGCATAATCAGCAGCCTTGCATTCTTCCATCTGCTCCCAAAAAACTTCGGGGGTATAGATGTTGCTTTTATTATGGCGTGTTCCCTGAAAAGACCAACCTTCTTCGTACATCATCCATCCCATGGCAGGATTTTTTAGTACAGTGGTCAAATTCGGGGTATAATTTACCCATTTGTTTACTTGGGCTTGAAGTGAAGCAAATCCCAATAAGTACATACAGCACAAGAGAATTGCAGCCAAGCGTAAAACAGAAATGCTTTTCATATGATCAATAATTATCCAATTTGCCAAAAAATATATATCCTTATAGGAAAATCATTACCGGAGATTTCCCCATAAAGAAGATTAGTGTAAAGATAAGTTCTAATTTCTCTTTTCTTTAAGAAGTCAGGTAAAAGAACTTAGCTTCCGTGTCTTATTAAAGATAATTTTAAGTTTTCGGTGCAAATATACAATTATTATCATAAAGCAGATATGTTTGATAAACTTTTTATAAAAGACTTCACCATTTACGTAAATAATAAGAATCGGATATAGCCAACAAATTAAATGAAGCATCCATCTGACATTAATGTACACCGCCAGATCAAGCATATCCAATCTGGAAAACAAATGGTAATTATTTATAGTAAAAACAGACAGCAGAATACCCGGATTATTCCGTTTTTTTGTCCTTCATACAGTGCCAATGAAGAAGTCTGCGTTTTTCCCCATATGGAAATACCTGAAGTATGTTCAAATGGAGCACCCCCACAATAGCAAGCAAATTTCCTCGGGTTGTCAAATCTTTGAAAATTGTCAGTAGTACACAGTAATACAATGGCATTGATTATTCCTATCCCTTTTATATTTCTCAATAGCAAGTAGTTTGTGTAAAGAGAACTACTGGCGGCTATCAATTACTCCATAGCCTCTTCCACCTCCAGAACCTTTTCTTTGATTGAATTGAGCTACTCTTCCAAAAAAGAAATAGATTCTGTCACATCAGCTAACTTTGCCATCTGGGAGAATGTTTCCAATAACTTTATGCTTGATACTTTTGCTTGACCAAATTCTCACGCATAATAATCCATCTTCTCAATCTCACCAAGTCTTTGTCCGGCAATTTGTATAGTTCCAATTTTCGGCACAGAACAAGACTTCGGATAAAGAGAGCTGATAATCTGCTATCCAAGCTAACAAGGATTGAATTCCTCCCGGAGTGTTATCAAAAGACTTGTTTCACAAGTCTTTTTCGTCCGCAGACATTAATGATGCATCGAAAGTTTTTTTTTCATACATCAAGACTAACAAAATGAGAATAATTCATAACTTTGCATTTACAGTATTAAACATGAAAGAGAAACAACTAATACATTTATTAGATCGTGAGCCTACAGTTCTAACC
>OGQN01002171.1_pt1 | contig 14424 bp, 10 predicted proteins | sample 1553231 | NCBI WGS metagenome assembly OGQN01 (sample SAMEA2579950, study PRJEB22360) | human gut metagenome | biome: human gut; feature: human-associated habitat; material: faeces | place: Denmark | collected 2008/2010 | reverse complement strand
AGTCCATGACCTTGACCACGCCCTGCTCGGAAATCATGATGTTGCCGGGCTTGATATCGCGGTGGATAATGCCCATGCGATGCGAATAGTCGAGCGCGTTAAGCACGCCCAACATCACCTGTTCGCAGTCGCGCTGGCTGAGTGCGCCGTTGACCTTGATGATGTCGCGCAGGGTCTGGCCCTTGACGTATTCCATGACGATGTATGGCAGACGCTCGGCATCGCCGCTTTCGGAAGAAACCAGTTCTTCTCCCGAATCGTAGATGTTCACGATGTTCGGGTTGTTCATCTGGGCCACGGCGTGTGCTTCGCGGCGGAAACGGGCCAGGAAGATGTCGTCGTTGGCCAGATCGGCGCGCATGATTTTCACGGCCACGGTACGGCCCAGACGGGTGTCAAGAGCCACGTGGACCTCGGCCATGCCGCCACGACCGATGAGCTGGCCAAGCTGGTAGCGTCCGCCGGCCAATGCGGTGGGCATACTGGTGCTCATTGCTTATTCCCTCCCAATCTTGAGGCCGGGGCCTCCAAAACAATGCGTGGCGTGCTGGTCACTCGGCGCGGCAGTCGATTGCCGGACGTGGCCATGGCGGTGTCGGCCATTTCGGTCTGCTGATCCAGCAGACGGCGTTCGATGCGTGCCAGCGTACGGGACACCACCAGCGCGTCTTTCGGGCGATCCAACGGGTCCTTGGCCAGCATTGACATGACAAATTCGCGTAACTGGACGTCCACCGAGTCCGGCAGCGGAGGCACGGGATTGTTCACGTGCGCTGCGGCGATATCGACCGGAGTGGTGCCGGTGAACGGACGATGCCCGGCAAGGCCCTCGTACGCCACTACGCCCAGTGAATAGATGTCCGATTGCGGCGTGGCCTGCTGGCCCTGCGCCTGCTCGGGGGAGATGTATTGTGCGGTGCCCACCACCATGCCGTCCTGGGTGATCTGGCCCTGACCCGTGGAGTAGCTCACACCGAAATCGGTGATTTTCACTTCGCCGGTGTCGGAAACCATGATGTTGGCCGGCTTGACGTCACGATGAATCACGCCGTGCGAGTGGGCCACGAACAGGCCTCGCGCGGTCTGAATCAGGATGGGCAGCAGTTCGATGGGATCCATCGCGCCCTTGCTGTGGAACAGGTCCGCCAACGATTTCGAGGGGACGTATTCCATAATCAGAAAGCCGATGCCGTCATGCTCGTAGTATTCGAACAACGCAGCGATATTCGGATGCGCCAGATTGGCGGAATTATGGGCTTCGGCACGCAGACGGCGTAGCTTGGCCTCGGCGTTGGTCATGTCCGAGCGCAGCGCCTTGATGGCCACTTCACGGCCGAGCTGAATATCGTAGCCTTTCCAGACCTCGCCCATACCGCCTTGCGCAAGACGCGAATCAAGACGATATCGGCGGTGAATAAGCTGTCCTTCGATAAGTTTCACTGCTGCAAAGCCTCCTGCATCATCGCGCGCATGATCGGGCCAGCGGCGAGCGAACCGTATACATCTGTGTTATGCACCAACACCGCGACGGCGATTTGCGGATCGTCCGCCGGCGCGAAACCGATCACCCAGCCGTCGATGGCAGAGTTGTCGGTACCGATTTGTGCGGTACCGGTTTTGGCCGCCACCTTGATGCCGTCGATGGCCAGCTGCGGATTGGCCTCGGACACCACGCTTTCCATCATCGTGGTGAGCTTGTCTGCGGAATCCTTGCTGAACGCATTGGCCATGGTCTGCGGCTTGGTCTGCGAAAGCACGGTGAGATCGGCGGCGCGCACACGATCGACCAGCGTGGGCTGCATCAGTTTGCCGTTGTTGGCGATTGCCTGCGCGACCATCGCCATCTGCAACGGCGTGGCCGTGGTGTCGCCTTGGCCGATGGACGCCAGCGCAAGCTTGTCGTCGGTCGGATCAGAGGGGAATGTGGACGCGGTGGCCGTCATCGGGGTGCCCGTGGATTCGGTGCCGTCAATGGTGATGGTGCTGCCGAAACCAAGCTTGGTGGCCATGTCCGAAACCTTGCTCGCGCCGAGTTTCACGCCAAGCTGGGCGAACGCGGTATTGGACGACCATGCGACGGCCTCTTGCAGGGAGATCTGCCCGTTGACGCCATCGGCCTGTGCCTCGGCGTTCGGCAACTGTGTGGCGGTTCCCGGCAAGGTATAGCTGGCGCCCGCAGGAATCTTCGTGTCCGTCTGATAATCGCCGGTTTCCAGCGCAGCCGAGGCGACGATGGTCTTGAACGTGGACCCTGGTGGGTACAGCTGCGAGGTGGCGCGGTTGATTAGAGGGCTATTTTGGCCCGCAGAAAGTTCGTTGTAGGCCTGAGACGCGGCTTTGGTGTCATGGGTCGCCAGTTTGTTCGGATCATAACTGGGCGTGCTCACCATGGCGAGGATACGACCGGTGCTGACTTCGATGGCCACCGCCGCACCATCGCGCGTGCCGAGCTGATCGTAGGCAACCTGCTGCAGCTTGGGGTCGATGGAGGTTTCGATGGACGCGCCCTGATCCGTAGCGCCGGTGAGCATGGCCTTGGCCCGCTGCCAGATCAATGAATCGGCCTCACCGTTGAGCAGCATGCTGCGGGAGGCTTCCAGGCCGCGATCGGCGGTCTGGTTGATGGAGAAGAAGCCGGTGACCGGAGCATACAGCGGACCGTTGGAATAGGTGCGCAGGTATTTGAACGCGTCGTTGACCGGCTCGGATTTGGCCATGACCGTGCCGTCCGAGGCCAGAATGGCACCGCGGTAGGCGCCGAGCTGGTGGTACAGCGAACGGGCGTTGCGCGGATCGTTGTTCAGCGCGTTGGCCCGTACCGCCATGATGATGGTGGACGACAGGCCGAGAATCACGAACAGCGCGACCACGGCGGTGAAAAGCTGACGAAGATATTTGTTCATACGCGAGTGCCTCCGTTAACGGGAGGAAGCGGGGGAATCGTGCCGGTAGGCGTGTACGGTTCATCGGCTTCGGCATACGACGGAGTGGTGGTATCCACGATGGGGTCGTCAAACGATTCCGACTCGGACTGCGACGCCGTAGCCGACGCGCTGCGAGGCTGAACGATCGGCTCAGTGGCGCGGGCCCGGGCCTCAAGTTCCTTGTTGCGCAGCACGGCCAAAGCCTCGTACTGGAACGTATCCGAGGTCAGCTCCGGCTCGGGCGCATTGGCCGAATTCGAGATGATGATGAGCAGGGTCGCGAGAATATAGTTGGCGATCAGACTGGAGCCACCGGCCGCCATATAGGGCAGGGTCAGACCGGTCAGAGGAATCACCAGCGTGATGCCGCCGACCACGGTGAACACCTGGAAGGCCATGGTGAACACCAGTCCGGAAGCGAGCAGCTTGCCGAAGCCATCCTTGATTTTCATGGCGGTGATAAAGCCGGAGGCAATGATGAGCAGGTAGAGCATCAAAATGGCCAGGACGCCCATCAGACCGAGTTCCTCGCCCAGAGAGGCGTAGATGAAATCGGAGTTCGCAAACGTAACGAGCGAAGGATGGCCTTGGCCGAGACCGGTGCCGAGCATGCCGCCTGATGCCAGGCCGAAAATGCCGGTGACCAGCTGCCAGGAGCCGCCGGGGGTCTTGTTGTATTGCTCGTTGCTGAACGGGTGCAGCCAGGCATCGACTCGCTGACCCACGTGGCTGAACATGCCTGCGGCCAGCACGGCACCCGCGGCGAACGCGATCAGACCGATGATGATCCAGCTTTTACGGCCGGTGGCCGTGTACAGCATGGCCACGAACATGGCGAAGAACATAAGCGAGGTGCCCAGATCATGCTGCATGATGAGCACGCCCATCGAGGCGATCCACACCACGATGATCGGGCCGAGATCCTTGATACGCGGCAGCTGCAGACCGAGCATCTTCTTACCGCCCACGGCCAGCTGGTCGCGATGGTCGAACAGGTAGGCGGCGAAGAAGAACGCAAGGAACAGCTTGGCGAACTCGCCCGGCTGGAACTGGCCCAGTCCCGGAATCCTGATCCAAATGCGCGCGCCGTTCACTTCCTGACCGACAAACGGCAGCATCGGGGCGAGCAGCAGCACCAAGCCCACCACCATCGACACGTAGGAGAAGCGCCGCAGCACGCGGTAGTCCTTCAGGAAGATGATGAGCAGCGCGGAAAGCACGATGGCGATGCACAGCCAGATCAGCTGACGTTGGGCAACCGCCCAACCTTCGCTCTGGTCAATGCGAGCGATCATGGTCACGCCGGTGGCGGTCAGCAGTAGCACGCAAGGCAGAATCGACTGGCTGGCGTACGGCTGGAAGCGCACAATCAGCCCCCACAGCACCAGAAACAGCACTACGGCCAATGCCAGCATGCCGGCGTATTGCATAGGGAATTCGCCGGCGGTGCGCTGGAACATCTGGATGAACGCCAACGCACTGATTGCCATGGCAATCAGCAACAAAGAAATCTGACGTAGACGGGTAACGATCATTGAGAATCTCCCGTGGCCGCGTTGTCGGCCGCTCCGATACCGGATTTATCCGAGGAATCGGATGAGCTTGACGAACCGGACTTGTCTGACGAGGAGCCGGACTGGCTGGACGAATCCTCGGTGCTGTCCTTGGAATCGCTCTGGGAGCTGTCTTTGGAACTGTCCGGGGAATTGGACGCCTCGGCCTTCTTGGCGGCGTCGGCTTCCTGCTGCTTGGCCAGTTTGCGCATTTCGGTGCGGATAATACCCACATGCGACTGCGCTTCGTCCAACGAACCGACTGTGATGCCTTGGCTCAGCTGGTCACGCCATGTCTGAGGCAGGTCCGCGGTGGCGATATTGGTGGTCTGCACTTCGTGCGAAAGCTCAAGTCCAAAGAGATTGGTCGGCACGCCACGATAAATGGCTACGGTGCCGTTGCTATCTCCCACGTAGTAGTGCGTCTGGCTCCACGTGTACGCGCCCCAGCCGGCGCCGGCCAATGCCAGCACGGCAAGAATGCAGGTAATAATCACCGCAAGCTTATTGCGGCGCTTCTTGGTGCGCGTGGCCTTCTTCTGCTCGACCTGCTCATCGCGGATGGCTTTGGCCACATCCGGGTCGTTGGGGTCGGCGGACAGGCGCCCATCCGGCTTTTGCACCACCGGAATCTCACCGGTATCGGGATTGGCTCGTTCACCGGTCTCCTCGCGGACGGTGGACGGCTGCACCACGCGTGTGGACGACGGTTTGGCCGTGGTTTGCGTGGTCTCCGCCTCGTGCGCGCTGGCGGGCTGAATCAATGCTGCGGCGCGCTGGGCGGGGGAATCATCCTCACGCAGTGCGGGCGCGGTAGCCACCGGCTCGTTGACGATGTCGGCAATCGGCTCAAGATTACGGCTGGCGGCACCGCCGACCAACGGCGTTTGGTGCGGCAGATCGAACGCATCGGCATCCAACGCCAACGTGGCATCCGCAATAACGGCCGTGACATTATCGGTGCTGCCCGCCCGCAGTGCCATCTGCACCAGACGCTGCGCGCATTCGCCCTGATCGGACAGCGTGGTCATCGTCTCTTCGATGGTGGAATCTTCCAGCACACCGCACAGGCCGTCCGAGCACAGCAGCCAACGGTCGGCGGGGTGGGCTCGGCGAATCGAAATATCCGGGCGCGGGTCAATGTCAAAGTCGCCAAGCACGCGCATCACGACGTTGCGCTGCGGGTGGTTCTTGGCTTCGGACGGGGTGATACGACCGGTGTTGATGAGGTGCTGCACGTAGCTGTGGTCGCACGTGATGCGGCTCAGGCGTCCGTCGCGCAGCAGGTAGGCGCGCGAATCGCCGATATGGGCGATGACCCAGTAGCCGGCCACCAATGCCACTGCGGTAACGGTGGTGCCCATGCCGGCAAGCTTGCGTTCGCGCTTGGCCTTGCCGACGATGGCGTCATGCGCGGCCATAACGGAGGTTTCCATCATGCGGGAGATCGTCTCGACGTTGCCACCGGTGTCATCCTGCTCGATGTGGGCCAGCGACCGGATGGCGATGGAGGATGCCGTATCGCCGCCGGCGTGACCGCCCATGCCGTCGCACATGGCGATGAGATGCTCGCCGGCGAAGGAGGAATCCTGATTGTTCGCGCGCACGGTGCCCACATCGGACACCGTGGTGGAATACAGGAACAGCGGTTGTGAAGCGGCGGATTTTGGCATGCGGCTACCTCAGTTCGAAGGTGGTGGCGCCGATGCGCACAGGAATACGAGCGGGCAGGATGGTGGGGCGGCTGATGCGCTGCTGGTTGACCACGGTGCCATTGGTGGAGTTCAGGTCTTCAATGGCCCACTGCCCGGAGCGCGTGTCACGGTAGACACGGGCATGGTGGGAAGACACGAATTCGTCATCGAGCACCACGGTGTTCGAGGCGGCGCGGCCAAGCGTGATGTCGGCTTCGGCCAGCGGCACGGAGCTGCCGGCAAGCGGACCATCGATGATGACCAACAGGGTAGGCTGCGCCGAGGCGGCGGACGACGCGGAAGTGCTGGGCTGGCGATGCGGGCGCGGCGCAGCTGCCTGCGGCGTTTCGGCCTTGGCCTTATGCACTTCACGCTCACGGCGACGACGCGCGCGCGAAGGTCGCGGACTGAACGTCTCGATGTCCTTGCGCAGCGAACGTACGGCCAGCCAGATGAATATCCACAGCAGGATCAGGAATCCATACTTGAGCAGGGCGAATGTCAGTTCGGTCATAAGTGGACGACTTTCGGGCGTGTGCTCGACTACTCCTGGGCTTGGGCGGAGGCCCAGTACAGGATGCGGGTACGGCCGATGGTGATGGTGTTGCCGTCGAGCAGCGTGGCGGCGGGCACTTGGTGGCCCTCCACGTACGTGCCGTTGGTCGAACCCAGGTCGCGGGCGATCACGCCGTTATCCGTGATGTCGATTTCCAGGTGCTTGCGGGAGATGCCCGGATCGTCGATGACGATATCGCAACCGGAACCGCGGCCGATTACCGTCTTGTCTTTGGTGAGCAGGTACTGGTTGCCGTTCACCTCGAGCACCGGGCTATCCTCGGTCTGCGCATCGGTGGTGACCGGCACGGCATTGCCCTGCACGGATTCGGAGGTGAGGTTGAAGTTGCCCTTGGACAGGTCAAGGTCTTCCTCGAAGATCACGATCACCGGGCCCACGAAGGCGTAATGCTGGCTCTTCGCGTACTCGGTGAGGTTATCGGCCAGTTCGTTGGCCAGGGTCTCGCTACCCCATGCCTCGATACGGTCGAAGTCAGGAGTACTGAGCTTGAAACGGTATTCATTCGGGGCCACCGTGCGGTCACGGCCCACGGGCATGGCCTCGGCGTCAATCTCGCGCTCCAAGGCGCTGGAAAGATCGACAGGCTGCAGGTCTTTGGAGCCAAACTTGGCGAATACTCCGTTGACTGCACCCTCCACGCTTTTTTCAAAACGGTCGAGAACGCTCATAGTCCTCCCTTTCTAATCTTCACCCATCCTACGCGGTGATGGGAATATGAGGCAAAAAACCGGTCTTTCACATGACGATGGGTGCAAAATATCCAAAAATTCAGGGCGGAAATGGGTGCGGCGCACCACCCGAGGTGCTTTACCGGTGGAGCACCTCGGGTGGAATGCGCGTGTTATCGATCTGTCAGGCCAGCGCGTCGCGCAGGAAATCGCGCTGGAGGGTGAGCAGGTTTTCGGCCACGGTCTCGTCATTGGTCATATGGGTGATGCCCGTCAACGGCAGGAAGCTGTGCGGGCGACCCGCCATCAGGGCTTGCGAGAGGCGCAGGCTGTGGGCGATGGTGACGTTGTCGTCGGCGAAACCGTGGATCAGCATAAGCGGGCGCTCGAGTTTCGGTGCGTCCTGCACGATGCCGTTTCGGTAGTAGACATCCGGGTCGAGGCCCAGATAGCGCTCGGTGTAGTGCGTGTCGTACAGCGTCCAGTCGGTGGGCGGGGCGCCGGCGCATGCGGCCTTGAACACGTTCGGCGCGTCCAGCACGGCCAGTGCGGACAGGAAGCCGCCGTACGACCAGCCGATCATGCACACCTTGTCGAGGTCCGGCATGGGAATCGCCTCCCGCTGGCGGGAGGTGGCGCGAAGCGCCGGTGGGTGGTTCTCGGCGTCTGCCTGATCGCCCGCAGCCGGCTGTGCCGCACGTGATTCCACATCGGCGTTGAGCCGGGCGACGGCCTCGGGCAGGGCGTTGACGGCCTCGACCTGATCGGCCAGCGTTACGTCCTTCATATCCTCGAAGATCTCGCGGTCCCATGCCGGGCCGCGGCCGGTGGTGCCACGGCCGTCTGCCGTGACCACCAGGAAGCCTTGGTCGGCCCACCACTGGCCCTCCCAGTAGAAGGACTGCGAGGCGATGACCTGCTGGAAGCCGGGCCCGCCGTACGGCTTCATCAGCACCGGCAGCTTCTCGGCGTGCGCGTACGGGCTTTCCGGGCTCGGCGCGATGATCGCCGTGTACAGCTGGTGCTCGCCCAGTCGCGTAAACGTGACGTTCGGTGTAAAGCCGGGTTCGGCCGCCGTGGACGCGATAGTGGCGCTCTGTTCTCCCAGAATATGCCGCATCTGGGCGCGGGCGGAACGCATATCGCGGCCGGAGACCACGATGCCGCGCTCGCCGCGCGAGGCGGTCCACTGGCCGGGATCGGTCGTGACCGGCGTGATCGTGCCGTTGTAATCGATACTCACCACGTCGAAACTGCGGGCGTCGTGGTCGCCGAATACGGACTCGGTGGCGGCCGCATCGGCCCAAGCGTCCGGCACCTCAGGCGCGATTTCGGGCGCGCGCTGCACCACGGCCAGCACATCCTCGTCGGTCACGGCGAGCACCGTGCGCACGTTCCAGCCAGCCGGCGTGAACGGGCGGCCGTCCATTGTCAGACGGTTGGTGTCCGTGGCCATATCGTTGAGCGAGCACACCAGACGACCATCCGGCGTGTAGGCGGGCGTGCCGTGAACCAGGTCGATCCACTGCTCGTTCGCGTGCTCCTCAAGCACACGCGTGGCACCCAGCGCGGCCCCATCCGCCGCGACTGCCACCTCAAGCACCTGATCGCGGGTCTGACGGCGGTTCTGCACCAGCACCAGCGGATCGTGGCCGCGACGCCAGTTCACGGCGGCCACATACTCGTACGCCTCGCGATCCCAATCCACATCGGCGTTGCCGGTGATGCCTGCGTACCGGTCGTTCTCATCGAACGCCAGCGTGATCACGGTCAGATACACGTCGGCATTGCGGGTCAGCGCGCGCGGGTAACGGCGGCCGGCGTCCGGCTTCTCGGGGTCAGCCGGATCGCTGATGTGCCAGGTCGGCTCGTCGGCGGTGTCGAAGGACTCGAACAGCACGTGCTGCGAATCCGGGGCCCACCAGAAGCCGTCGTAACGGTCCATCTCCTCGCCGGCCACGAACTCGGCCAGACCGATTTTCCACGTGTTTTCGGCCGGATTGCCGTCCTCATCCTCCACGCTCACGCCGTAGACGGCGGTGATGCGGTCACCTAGTTCGCCGCCGATATCGACCAGCATCAGGTAGCTGCCCGTGGTGTACAGCACATGTTCGCCATCCGGGGCGATGCGCGGGTTCAGCACCGGCGTGTACATCGCCGGGTCCTCATCGAGCCATTCGCCGGCCAGTTCACGGGTGTGCGGCTCGGGTGCGCCGGTCTCGTCATTCCAATCGATGTCGGTCAGGAACAGGCGGCCGTTGATGGTGAACACGATGCGATTGCCGTCGTCATCTGCGGAGTATCCGACGATGCCGGTGCCGCCTTCGCGCGCACGCTCGCGGCGGGCCTTCTCCTCGGCCGGCACGTCCTCGCTGTCGGCGGTTGCGCCCAGCAGTTCGCGCGGGTCGGCCAGCTTGGTCTCATGGTGTTCGCCGGACTCGTCGAACCAGCTCAGCCACAGTGCGGTCACCAGATCCTCGGGGCCGTCGGAGCGCAGGAACAGGGCCCGCGAGCCGTCGCCCACGGTCTGTGCGGAGCGCGGTGCGCCGCAGCCGAAGCGCAGCGTGCGCGCCCGGAGGCGTGGGAAATGCTTGATTGCGTCATTGACATCATTGGTTTCGCTCATACCTCACAACCTACGCGCCTGTGCGGTCAGTGGCGCGCAGGCTTGCGACGCATTCCCGGGAATGTGTCGTGGTGTGGGTGCGAGGTGTGGGCGTGAGGCTTGTCCTAAGATGGGAGCCATGCAGGTGACGATGATCGACGAAAACAAGTACGCCGAAACGATGACCGACGTGGTGCTGCCCGCGCTCGAACAATGCTGCGAGGAGGGCTGGTTCGATCCGTCCGCCGCCGAACGTTCGGCCGGGATCGAGCCGCTGTCCGGCATTATGGACACCGGCGGCCGCTCGGGCCAGCTGCACTACCTGTGCTACGACTCCGCCAAATTCGACGCGATTCGCGAGCAAGGCGCCACCGCCACCTTCCGCGGGGCCATCGTCATCAGCCACGGCTTCACCGAGTTCGCCGAAAAGTACGACGAGCTCGTCTGGTACTTCCTGCTTGCCGGCTACTCGGTGTGTGTACTCGAGCATCGCGGCCACGGCAAGTCCGCGCGCGACGTGGACAACCGCTGCATGGTGTGGATTGATGACTGGCAGCGCTACGTGGCCGATCTGGCCGGCTTCGCCGAAACCATCGGCCAGCAGTACGCGGCCGGCATGCCGCTGAACCTGTTCTGCCATTCGATGGGCGGCGGCATCGGCGCGGCCGTGTTGGAGCGATACCCCACCCTGTTCGACAAAGCGGTGCTCTCCGCCCCGATGATCGCCCCCGCCACCGGCATGCCGCTGGGCGTGGCCCGTGTGCTGGTCGGCGCGCTGTGCGGACTCGGCTTCGGCAAGAAGCGCGTGTTCGGGCAGTCGGGCTTCACGCCGGAATTCTCGATGGAAGGCAACGAGGGCGCTTCCGAAGCGCGTGAACGCTGGTACTTCAAGCTGCGTTGCGAGAATAGCGAATACCAGACCTACTGCGCGGCGTTCGAATGGGTGCGCCAAGCGTTGAAGCTCAACCGGGCCATACTGAATCCGTCCGCCTGCGCCGAAGTGGAGACGCCGGTGCTGCTCTTCCAGTCCGGACGCGACATCTGGGTACTCAATAAGCCGCAGAATCACTTCGTCCAACTGGTCAAGGACGGCGGCGGCGAGGCGAACATCGTGCGCTTCCCCGAATCGCGCCACGAAATCTTCTCCATGCCCAACAGCACTTACAAGCCCTACCTCGAAAAGATCCTCGGCTTCTACGACGACCCCATGATTGCCTGCGCCGCGTACTGATGTAGCTCTTCACCCATTGTTCACCGTGCGGTCACCTTGTGGCCCGACCCGCTTTAGATGGCGGGAGAGCCATGGAATTATGGGCATAATCCTATGCTTTCAACGCCGACTAACCTGACAGACGGCGGGAAACATAGCCAATGCAAATGCCGAGTAAGGATTTACCCTACCCGGCATGTTGCGTTTCACCCACCAAACCCCACCCTGTTCGCGCGCCGGTCGCGTGCCGTTCTGCCGCTGTACACATCCGATGGGTAGAGTGACTTCGAAACGAGGCGAAAGAGGCGGACATATGGCGAACGGCGCACAGAACGCAAGCGGCACACCGGCACCGGCGGCAAGCCATTCCGGCGGGCACGTCGGATCCCCCCGCGCCACGAACTTCCACCGGATGGCAATCCTGCTGTGGAGCTTCATGGCCGGCACCGTGCGCATCGTCTCCGAAAACTTCGGGGCCACGCTTGGTTCGGCCCTGATTTACACGGTCGGCGGCATCCTGCTGCTGATGTTCCGGCGCCCGGCCCCGATTCGCGAGTTCCCCAAGAAATACCTGATTATCGGCGGCCTGTTGTTCGTATTTTACGAATCGTCGATATCCCTCTCGCTGGGTCTGGCCTCTACCGACGCATCCTCGGTGGAAGTGAGCCTGGTCAACTATCTGTGGCCCACGATGATGGTGCTGCTGTCGGCGGGCGTATCCCATCGCAAGCACGCGGTCGTCAAGGTGCTGCCGGGCGCGATCGTGGCCACTGCCGGCGGGGTGTTGGCGGTCGGCGGTAATTCCGGGCTCGACTGGCATGCGGCCGTGCAGCATATCGCCGCCAACCCTTTGCCCTATGCGCTGGCGTTCGTGGGCGCGCTCGCTTGGTCGGTGTACGCGGTGTTCACGCCAGCCATGAGTCATGGGGTGGACGGCACTTCATTGTTCTTCCCCTGCGTGGCCGTGGCGTTGTGGATTATCCACTTCGCGTCCGGGCAGGGGTGGCCGGCCGAGCCGCCGAGTCTGGTCGCATGGCTGTTTGTGTTGATTGCCGCGGCGGCGATTGGCGGTGGTTATGCCTGCTGGGGCTATGGCATTCTGCACGGGTCTATGGAGCGGCTGGCTATTGCGTCCTATGCCACGCCGGTGCTGTCCACCGGGGCCAGTGCGGTGTTGCTGGGTTTAGCGCTGTCGCTGCCGTTTTGGTGTGGCGCGCTGCTGGTGGCCGTCGGATCGGTGCTTAATTACTTGGTCAGTGCGCGCAAATAGCGGGGTGGCTTTGCTCATGGGGCGGTAATAATCCCATGGGGCGGTAAAACCCTCATGGGGCGGTATCCCAAAATGACTTTATTCTGCGGTTTCACAATTTCTTCAAACCGCCCCATGGGCCTTTTACCGCCCCATGGATAAATTACCGCCCGATGGGCAGCAGCAACTTACTCGCCGCGACGCTCGGACGGGCGGCGAATCGGGTCAAGCAGCGTATTCGGATCGGAGATGCCGAACATGCTGCGCCCGCCGGTGGATTCAGGGTGCTTGGCGAGAACGGCCAGCGAAATCGCCCCCGGAATCATAATGATCACCAAAAGGGCCGCCAATCCCCAGTTCACGAAGAATCCGAGCCCCAGTACGATGGCCACCACAACCACCACCGTGACGATAATCGTCAACAGTGCTCGACGTGGGTTGGTTTCCCTGGCCCAAGAGGTGCTGGCTGCGGGTTTTGCTGTTGAACTGGCCGCGGCGTTTGTGGCTGTTGTGCCATCAGCCGTGACGGTCGTGGGCCTTGCCGCCGCGCTCGTCGCGGGGCCAGTAGGGGCGTCAGACACGTTATCGGCGGCATTGCCGGTCGCTGCTGGACGTTGTTCGTTTGCGTGAGTCATATCCACCAGCATATTCCCTGCTTCCGGCTGAAGCTGGGACAAGCCTGCGCGCCGCTAATCCAGCGCCGACACTGGCCTTGAACTGCGGGCGCCAGACCGGATGTGAACAGGCGCTGAACGGAGTCTGGGGAAACCATGAGAACTCGCGACAATTTTTGTGAAATTGGGTGACGCTCTATGAATCGCGCGCTAGTGTTGCGTGAGCTTACAAGGCGAGGAGCCTGGAGCGCGGGGGGTGAAGGATGAAGAACTCCGTTTGGAAAACGTTCATGGAATTGTCTCTGGTCCGCGGAATCGTGCCACGGACCGTGTTCGGACTGACCGCGATCGCGGCAATCATACTGGTTATTGGACTGGCGCTGAGCAAGAGCAATAAGCGCGGCCGCCTGCACCCGCTGATTGTCTCGCTGATTGCCGCCGTGCTCGCCGGCGCGGCTGGACTGCTGGTTGCATGGCTGGTGTCCGACGTGTTTATGGTGTTCGGCGTATCGCTGGGCTGGCCGGTGATCTTCACCATCGCGGGCGGCATCGCCGGCGTCGGCTTCGTGATCGCCGCAGCCGTGACCATGCGCGGAGCCCGCCGTGTGCTGGCCATCGTGCTGGTGCCGCTGGTGCTGCTGTCCACCGCGCTCGGCGTGGACTCGATTTACGGCGAATACCAGACCATCGGCACCCTCGTCGGCTACACGCCGTACGCCTCGCTCGGCTCAATCGAGGTACACAAGGCCGCGATGAGCGTCAGCGACTGGCGTAGCAAGGCGCAGAAGGGCAGCCTGCCGTCCATGCCCAGCCAAGGCAAGGTGCTCACCGTCGACATTCCGAACGCCAAATCCAACTTCACGGCCCGCAAGGCGATGATCTACCTGCCGCCCGCCGCGCTGTCCGACCGTCCGCCGGCCTTGCCAGTGAGGGAGCTGTTGGCCGGGCAGCCCGGTAGCCCCAGTCGCCTCATCGACGCCGGCAACATCGCCGCCACGATGAATGCGTACGCCGCCAAACATGACGGGCTCGCGCCGATCGTGCTCGTGCCCGACCAGAACGGCGAGGCCACGCACAACAGCCTGTGCGCCGACACCACGCAAGGCAACGCCGAAACCTACCTCACCACAGACGTGGTGAACTGGGCCAAGAAGATGCTGCCCGTGGCCAAGTCGGCCCGCATGTGGGCGATGGGTGGGTTCTCGCAAGGCGGCACCTGCACCACGCAGCTCGTCCCGCGTCATCCCGAAATCTACGGCGCGATGTTGCCGGTGGACGGCGAACTCAAGCCGACCAATTGCAGGGGCGCCACAGGGGGCCTTCGCCGAAC
>OGQN01002165.1_pt1 | contig 14478 bp, 14 predicted proteins | sample 1553231 | NCBI WGS metagenome assembly OGQN01 (sample SAMEA2579950, study PRJEB22360) | human gut metagenome | biome: human gut; feature: human-associated habitat; material: faeces | place: Denmark | collected 2008/2010 | reverse complement strand
CCGAAATTGGAAGAAAAATAGAAGAAAAACAGACTGAATTTTAGTAACTTAAATGTCAGAGAAAAATTATAATTGAGAAAAATGGATAATAATTTTAAATTTGAACGCGATAATCCAAATTATGATTACGAATTTGCAAGCAATAATGAATGGCTGGATGTGCATATAAATCTTTTGTTTAATGAATTAAGAGACATCCAGACTGCAATATATATTTTTAACATTGTAGATAAGGAATGGAATAAAAGAGTACATGACAAAGATGTACCGGAGTATTCCACTGTAAGGACTACGCTATATGAATCGTTAGTGTACAGAGTAGTTTTGGGATTAAACAAGATTTTTGCCGACAGTAAAGAATATTCTTTGTTCAAAGCCACAAATCAGGTTGAGCAGTTATTTCGTAGCAATAAAGAAATATTAAATACTATCCAGGAAATACGTTATAAACTGGACAACAGTGTGATGGTTAGAGTGATTCGGATATATCGGGATAAATTTTTTGCACATTTAGATAAAAAGAGTGTTATGTCATATGTCCGGGTTGATCCGACTTCTGTAATGAATCACATAGATAAGAAGGAACTAGAGGAATGGCTGTGTTTGATGCGGAAACTATATTTAGAGTGTTTTAGTAAAGAACTGCCATCTGAATCGGTTATGCCGAGTAAAGAAGAAGTTGTTTATACATTTTTCTGGAGATGATTTTTAGGCTGGTATGTCGATTACGAATTTAAGCAAGAGAGTATAAAACACACAACTATTAATTTGGATGACAAAGGATTTAATACGAGTTATAGGTCGATTAGTTTGTGAAATCCTAGATCAATAAAGTATTTTGTTGGAATCTGGTAATACCGTTGAAACTGTGTGCCTTTTGGGCAAACGAAAACCAGATACCACGGTAAAACTCAGCGTGGATATGGATGATTACTACCGTATTATAAATGGTAAAGATGAGGAATGATGATTTCGCTATAGAGACTCGTTCACGTTGATAATGTATCTGATTTTGGAGGAAAATTAATTTATGGACAAAGAAAAAGCAGATATGATTATTTATATGACAGAGGATGGTCTGACGAAAGTTGAAACTACTTTTGATGGTGATACAGTCTGGTTGTCTATTGATCAGATGGCAGAATTGTTTCAGAGAGATCGTAGTGTGATTGGAAAACATGTCAGAAATATTTTTAAAGAAGGAGAGTTAGAAAAAGAGTCAGTGTGGGCAAAATTTGCCTACACTGCTACTGATGGAAAAGTTTACAATGTAGATTATTACAATCTTGATGTTATTATTTCTGTTGGTTATCGTGTAAAATCAAAACGAGGAACACAGTTCAGAATCTGGGCAACTGGTGAATATAAAAAATATAAAGCGCGAACACTCAGCACGGTGGAAGAAGACTACCTGAATGCAATAAAAATATTGGAGAAAAAACAGATAAAAAACTGGATATTTGATCATGTAAGCATCGGTCACAAGTTGATCGGTGCTTTTTAACTTTTTACCGCTGTGGTCGATAAGAAAAGTTGACAAATGCTCAGATATAAAGCTATGATTATTCAGAAAACTTTAATACCGGGAGATGATTAATTTGAATTTGGATTCAACGAAAAAGAAACAGATGAGTATGCGCGTTGTAATATATTTATTCGGAATGGTGTTGTTAGCATTAGGGATTACATTGAATACGCAGGCGGGTCTTGGAGCATCAGCAATCGTGTCTGTGCCATACACGATCAGTCAGGGAACCGGGATGAATTTTGCGAACCTGACACTGATTGTTTATTGTGTGCTGGTTGTGGCACAGTTTTTTATCAAGGGGAAAAACCGGAGATGGATTGATGCGCTTCAGGTAGTGGTAAGCATCGTGTTCACTCGTTTTATGGCGTTATTCCAATATGCGATCGGTTATGAAAGCGGAGTTTTTATAAAAGATCTGGTAGTGCTGCTGTTGGGGATTCTGTTTACAGGTATCGGTGCAGCTATGACTGTGGATATGGATCTGATTCCCAATCCTGGCGATGGTATCGTAAGCAGTCTGGCGGAACGATTTAACAGAGAACTGGGATTCTGTAAGAATTGCTTTGATGCTTTTTGTGTAGTTTGTTCGTTGGCAATTGGGTTGGCGTTTGGTAATCCACTGATGGGAATCGGTCTGGGTACGGTTCTCTCGATGCTGGGTGTAGGACGTGTGATATATTTTTTTAACAAAGCGGCGAAGGCGCACTTACAGCAATTTACAATGATTTGATAAAATGGAGGTGATCGATATGAAAGTGGTCGTTGCTGTTGATTCGTTTAAAGGTAGTATGAGCTCACGAGAAGCTGGGAATGCGGTCAAAGAAGGGGTATTGAGAGTGTATCCGGATGCGGAAGTTGTGGTAAGAGCTTTGGCGGACGGAGGAGAAGGCACTGTTGAGGCTCTCATGGAGGGGCTGGGAGGAGAAAAAGTTAATATAACCGTGACAGGACCGAATAATGAAAAGATAGAATCGTATTATGGGTATATAAAAGAAAAAAATATGGCTGTAATAGAAATGGCTGCTGTAGCCGGGTTGGTTCTTGTTGAGCCAGATAACAGGAATCCTTTAACAGCAACTACGTATGGCCTGGGTGAAATGATAAAAGATGCAGTTACTCGTGGCTGCCGTGATTTTATATTAGGGCTGGGGGGAAGCGCCACAAATGATGGAGGAGTAGGAATGCTTCAGGCTCTGGGATGGGAATTTAGAGATTCAAAAGGTTGCGAAGTAAGCAGAGGCGCAGAGGGATTAGGAGCTATCGCTTCCATTTCTGATGACAAAATTCTCCAAGTATTAAAAGCGTGCAGGTTTCGGGTGGCTTGTGATGTGGAAAATCCGTTGTGTGGATTAACGGGTGCTACTTATGTATATGGGGCACAAAAAGGAATCCCTGATGAACTTATGAATAAAATTGATCGTGATATGGAGCACTATGCACAAATCACGTCAAGACATACCGGTGAAGATTTTTCAAAGTTCAGGGGTGCGGGAGCAGCTGGAGGATTAGGATTTGCAGTTTTGAGTTTTCTGCATGCTGAGCTTGTACCGGGAATTGAATTGATTCTGGATATCATAAAATTTAAAGAAGATCTGAAAGATGCGGATGTATTAATCACAGGGGAAGGTTGTCTTGATTCTCAAACAGCAATGGGAAAAGCTCCGATCGGAGTTGCGCGATTTGCACATAAATATCAGGAGTTAAAAGTATTAGCGTTCGCGGGCGTAGTATCTGATGGTGCCCGAGAGTGTAATGACAAAGGAATTGATGCTTTTTTTCCGATTATCAGAAACATCACTACTAAAAAAGAGGCAATGAATACACAGAATGCGAGAAGAAATCTTTCAGATACAGTGGAACAGGTTTTTCGCATCTTATAATCAATTTTTGATTGCGGATAACAAAATAGATGAAAATTCTTAAGGAATCTCTCAAGTTTTATTAAGATATTCAAAAAAGCATTGTTATTTCTTTCATACCTGTTACAATAGCAGATATGAAAAAAATAAATATAAAAGAGATCGATACAAAAAGAATATTCTGTACGTTGCTGCCACCAGTTATGGCATTTACAGTAAATTGTATGGTATACTGGGGAGCACCGTTATTTACGGTGGGAAGAACGGCATATAATCTTTCGGGAAATCTGGATGATCTGGTGCCATTTTTACCACCGTTTATTGTTGTGTATTTTGGGTGTTATATTTTCTGGGTGATTAATTATCTGCTTATTTCGGCACAGGAAGACGAGCACAGGTATCGTTTCTTTACAGCGGATATCTGCTCCAGACTGGTCTGTCTGGTGATATTTGTGGTATTTCCGACGACCAATACCAGACCGGAACTGATCGGTCATGATATCTGGACGCAGGCTGTGAGAGCACTATATCAATGGGATGCACCGCAGAATCTGTTCCCGTCGATTCATTGTCTGGTGAGCTGGATGTGCTGCATCGGTCTGCGTGGATGCGACCGCATTCCGAAGTGGTACAAATGGGTATCGAAGTTTATCGCTGTATTGGTATTTGTATCGACACTGGCGCTCAGACAGCATGTGCTGATTGATATAGCCGGCGGAATTCTGCTGGCAGAACTTGCCTGCTATATCAGCAACCGGAGGAACGGATATAAGCTCCTGCAGAAAGTTACGGAGACTGCAGCCGGTTGGATTGCCGGAAGATTGAGTGGGAAGAAGAATGGAAAATAAAAAGAAAACAATATTTAATGTGGTATTTCTGCTCGTGGTTTTTGTTGGAACAATCTATGGAGTATTCCATGGAGAAAATCTGGGAGAGATTGCACAGATTATAAAAACGGTCAATCCCATGTGGCTGATACCGGGCGTTGTCTGCGTTGTGGTATTTATCTGGGGAGAATCCATTATCATTTATTATATGATGCATACACTTGGGATACGTCTGAAAAAGAGAACCTGTTTTTTGTTTTCGTCGGTGGGATTTTTCTTCAGCTGTATCACACCGTCTGCTTCGGGTGGACAGCCGGCGCAGATTTATTATATGAAGAAAGAAAAGATCCCCATTCCGGTGTCTACACTGGTGCTGATGATCGTGACGATTACATATAAGCTGGTACTCGTTTTGATTGGTGTGGTGCTGACGACATTCGGACAGGGATTTATTCATGCATATCTGTGGAATGTACGTCATGTATTTTATCTGGGCACGGCATTGAACGTATTCTGTGTAACAGCGATGCTAATCCTGGTATTTCATCCAGTGCTTGCAAGAGACATTGTCGTAAAGGGTCTTGCTCTTATGGAGAAAATGCATTTGATGAAGCCGCGCAGATCAAGACTTGAGAAGCTGGAGGCATCGATGGACCAGTACCGGGCAACAGCGGTATATCTGAGAGAACATGTAAAAGTATTGATAGAAGTATTTGGAATTACCGTATTCCAGAGATTTGCGTTATTTGCAGCAACATGGTTTGTATATCGTGCATTTGGTCTGTCAGGAACGTCAGCGGTGGTCATTGTGATCTTGCAGGGAACGATCGCAGTAGCAGTGGATATGTTGCCGCTTCCGGGAGGCATGGGAATCAGCGAGCAGTTGTTCCTTCGAATATTCTTACCGATATTTGGAAGCCAGTTATTGCTTCCGGGTATGATCTTAAGCCGGGGACTTGGCTATTACACGGAGTTGTTTATCAGTGCGATATTTACGATCGTGGCAAACTTTACAATAGGAAGAAGAGAAGAGGATTAATATGTTAGGAGTTTATGATTACACAGTAGTGTTGACTTATGTGAGTGTGTTGATATCTATGGGAGGAATGCTGTTCTCCTTGAATGGCTGTCCGAAAATGGCAGTCGTCTGTCTGGCAGTATCTGGATTCTGTGATATGTTTGACGGCAAGATTGCCCGGACAAAAAAGAACCGCACAGAAGTGGAGAAACGTTTTGGTATTCAGATTGATTCGCTGGCAGACATCATCTGCTTTGGTGTGGCTCCGTCGTTGATCGCATATCGCATGGGAATGAATCACATTGTAGGCATAGCGATTCTTATGTTCTATGTGCTGGCAGGACTGATCCGTCTGGCATGGTTTAACGTGTCCGAAGAGATCCGCCAGAATGAAACAGAGGAAAACAGAGAATGTTATCAGGGCCTGCCGATCACCTCTATGGCGATCGCACTCCCGATTCTGGTTGTATTCCGTCCATTGCTGGAGCGAGAATTTATTATTGCGCTGCATGCACTGGTATTGGTCATTGGACTTTTATTTATTACGAATTTCAGACTCCGTAAGCCGAAAAAGCTGGGACAGACTGTCATGGTTATCATTGTGGCACTGGCAGTGCTTCGTGGACTACATGTCTGGTAAATGATGGGGGGCAGTATGAGATACAGAGATCGTAAAGGAAATGAATATAATGGAGAGAATGGACAGGACAGACTGCTTGCATTTGTCTATGGACATGCTGTGACCAGGCTGTTGATCCGTCCGCTTCTATCACCGATAGTGTCCCGCATAGGCGGGGCATTTTTGAATACCCGGATATCGAAGCTGGGGATTCGTCCATTTGTGAAAAGTAATGGAATCGACCTGTCCATCTATGAGAAGCAGGAATTTGCGTCTTATAATGAATTCTTTACAAGAAAAATACGGGCAGCAGAGCGCCCGGCTGATATGCGGGAGAATGTGCTGATCAGTCCGAGTGACGGTAAAGTGAGTGTGTATCCGATTGAGGAAAATGGCATATTTCGGATTAAACATACGCCTTATACGGTGCGTCAGCTTCTTCGGGATGACAAGTTGGCTGACCGGTATATGGGTGGCTGGATCTATGTGATCCGTCTGACAGTGGATGATTATCACCGTTATTGTTATGTGTCAGATGGTTACAGATCTTCCGGGAGAAGGATTGAGGGAGTGCTTCATACGGTGAATCCGGTGGCAAATGACTGCTATCCGATTTATAAGATGAATACCAGAGAATACTGTCTGCTGAAGACGAGAAAACTTGGAACGGTACTTACGATGGAAGTCGGTGCGCTGATGGTGGGGAAGATCTGCAATTATGTGAAACAGCCATGTGAGGTGCACAGAGGTGAAGAAAAAGGAAGATTTGAATTCGGCGGTTCAACGATCATCGTAATGACGGAGCCTGGGAAGGTGATACCCGATCAGGATCTGCGTACTAATACCATAGAATATGCAGAGACCCTGGTGAAGATGGGAGAACATATTGGGGCACAAATAGAACAATGATTGCTATAGATGCATGTGAAAACTTTCAAAAATAGACCGGAATATCATTAAATATCTATTGAAATAGCAAAAAACGCAAGAAAAGTTGTCTGAAAATTCATTTTTGACTTGATTTTATAAAAAATATCCATATAATTAGGATAAGGGAAAAACAGGCAACATTTTCCACATTGGTATGACACTAATAATATCGAAAGAAAAGGGGTATTGGATATGGCGAAGATTGATTTGAGCAAATATGGCATTACAGGAACAACCGAGATTGTGTATAATCCTTCCTACGAGACGCTGTTTGAGGAAGAAACGAAACCGGAACTTACAGGATATGAGAAAGGACAGGTCAGTGAACTTGGTGCAGTCAATGTTATGACTGGTATTTACACAGGCCGTTCTCCAAAAGATAAATTTATCGTAATGGATGAGAATTCTAAGGATACCGTATGGTGGACATCTGAGGAATACAAGAATGATAACCATCCGGCTACACAGGAAGCATGGAATTCTGTAAAAGAGTTAGCAGTGAAGGAGCTTTCTAATAAGAAACTCTATGTTGTAGATGCATTCTGCGGAGCAAATAAGGATACTCGTATGGCAATCCGCTTTATCGTAGAAGTAGCATGGCAGGCTCATTTCGTAACTAACATGTTCATTAAGCCAACAGCAGAAGAACTTGAGAACTTCGAGCCAGATTTCGTAGTATATAACGCTTCTAAGGCTAAGGTTGAGAATTACGCAGAATTAGGACTGAACTCTGAGACAGCTGTTATGTTCAATATTACAAGCCGTGAGCAGGTAATCGTGAACACATGGTACGGCGGAGAGATGAAGAAAGGTATGTTCTCTATGATGAACTATTTCCTGCCGCTGAAGGGCATGGCTGCAATGCACTGCTCAGCTAACACAGACCTGAACGGTGAGAACACAGCTATCTTCTTTGGTCTGTCAGGAACAGGTAAGACGACATTGTCTACAGATCCTAAGCGTCTGCTGATCGGTGATGATGAGCACGGCTGGGATGACAACGGTGTATTCAACTTCGAGGGTGGATGCTACGCGAAAGTTATCAACCTCGATAAGGAATCTGAGCCGGATATCTACAATGCGATCAAGAGAAATGCATTGCTTGAAAATGTAACTCTGGACGAGAATGGTAAGATTGACTTTGCTGATAAGAGTGTGACAGAGAATACTCGTGTATCTTACCCAATCGACCATATTCAGAATATCGTACGTCCGATTTCTTCTGCACCGGCAGCTAAGAACGTAATCTTCCTGTCAGCAGATGCATTTGGTGTACTTCCGCCGGTATCTGTACTGACACCGGAGCAGACGCAGTACTACTTCCTGTCAGGATTCACAGCTAAGCTTGCAGGTACAGAGCGTGGAATCACAGAGCCTACACCTACATTCTCAGCTTGCTTCGGTCAGGCATTCCTGGAACTGCATCCAACCAAGTACGCAGAAGAGCTTGTTAAGAAGATGGAGAAGAGTGGAGCAAAGGCTTACCTTGTTAATACAGGATGGAATGGAACAGGTAAACGTATCTCTATCAAGGATACCCGTGGAATCATCGATGCAATCCTGAACGGAGACATTAAGAATGCACCGACTAAGAAGATCCCATACTTCAACTTCGAAGTACCGACAGAACTTTCAGGTGTAGATCCTGCAATTCTGGATCCAAGAGATACTTATGCAGATGCTTCTGAGTGGGAAGCAAAGGCAAAGGATCTTGCTTCAAGATTCGTAAAGAATTTCGCAAAATATGAAGGTAATGAAGCTGGTAAGGCACTGGTATCAGCAGGACCGGAAGCATAATCAAAGATATCAGATACCCTTTTATAAAAATGTGATAAATTAATAACAAGGCTGTCGCACTATTCGATTAGTGCGGCAGCTTTGTTGCGTATAAAATCAAATGATATATTAGTTGTCCCAGATGAAAAATTGAACAATTAAGAGCACTTCAGAACGGCGAATGTTTAAAAAATGACCAAAAGTCAAAAAAGGTCAAAAATAGTGTTGACTATTGCTTTTTGTGGGAGTATAGTTCCAGTGTAATAAAAATGACTACCGGTCATAAATAAAGGAGTGGACATCATGGTTAAGGTAGGTAAATGGATAGCCAAGCAGAGGGTCTTGATTCTGCTTATCGGATTCCTGTTAATAATCCCATCAATCATCGGAATGGCTAAGACAAGAGTAAATTATGATCTGTTAAGCTATCTGCCGGAGCATCTTGAGACGGTTAAGGGACAGGATATTCTGGTAGATGAATATGGCATGGGAGCATTCTCCATGGTCGTAGTAGAAGATACGGATCTGAAAGATGTACAGAAACTGGAAGAGAAATTTGAAAAAGTCGATCATGTCAAAGATGTTCTTTGGTACGACGATGTAGCAGACATCAGCCTTCCGGTAGAAATGATTCCAAAGGATTTGAGAGAATCATTCTTCGAGGGAGACGCTACAATGATGTTAGTATTATTCGATGATACAACATCTTCCGATGCAGCAATGAATGCGGTTACAGAACTTAGGTCAATTGCAAGTAAACAGTGTTTTATCGCCGGTATGACCGGTGTCGTAACCGATATTAAGAACGTAGCAATGCAGGAACTGCCTATATATGTCGTGATTGCAGCGGTATTAAGTCTGATCGTATTGGAACTTACATCTGGATCTTTCATAGTTCCGTTTCTGTTCTTATTAAGTATCGGTCTCGCAATTTTGTATAACTTAGGAAGTAATATTTTTCTTGGCGAGACATCATACATTACAAAAGCGTTGACCGCGGTATTACAGCTTGGTGTTACAATGGATTATTCCATTTTCCTGCTGAACAGTTATGAGGAAAATAAATTAAGATTCCCGGGCGATAAAGAAAGAGCCATGGGACACGCAATATCAAACACATTCAAATCTGTTGCAGGAAGTTCTGTAACAACCGTCGCGGGATTCCTGGCACTGTGTGTTATGACATTTGCACTTGGACGAGATCTCGGTATCGTAATGGCAAAAGGTGTTGTAGTCGGAGTGATTTGTTGTGTAACAATTCTTCCGGCACTGGTACTGGTATTTGATGGACCGATTGAAAAGACCAGACACAAATTACTGCTCGGCAATCTTGATAAACCGTCCGCATTTATAACGAAACATTACAAAGTATGGATTGTTGTATTCCTGGTATTGCTGTTCCCGGCAATTTACGGTAATAACCATACACAGATTTATTACAATATCGCACAGTCGCTTCCAAGTACGTTGGATTGTAATGTTGCAAATAAGGAATTAAAAAAAGATTTTAACCTCAGCAATATGCATATCATCATGCTGGATAAAGGTATGAGTGCAAAAGATAAAGAGGAAATGTTCAAGAAGATCGACGATGTCGATGGTGTGAAATGGACATTGGGAATGAACTCTCTGGTTGGTGCCGGTGTTCCTGATTCTATGATTCCGGATGATGTCAAGAGCATGCTCGAGAGTGATGATCATGAACTGGCATTTGTATGCTCCGAGTATGAGTCAGCGACAGATGAAGTAAATTCGCAGATTGCAAAGATTGATAAGCTTGTAAAGAAATACGATGACACAGGAATGGTCATTGGTGAAGCACCATTAATGAAAGACCTGGAGGATGTAACCAATGTAGATCTGGTAAGAGTAAATGCGATTTCTATCATAGCAATATTTATCATTATCTTAGTGGTATTCAAATCAATATCCTTACCGATCATATTGGTAGCAGTTATTGAGTTTGCGATATTTGTAAATATGGCAATCCCGTATTATCAGGGGCTCAGTCTTCCGTTCGTAGCAAGCATTGTTATCGGAGCGATCCAGTTGGGAGCTACCGTAGACTATGCGATTCTGATGACCACACGTTATCAGAAAGAGCGTATGAAAGGAAAAGATAAGATGGAAGCAATTGGCATTGCACATAGAACAAGTATGCCGTCTATCATCAGCAGTGGGCTGAGTTTCTTCGCAGCAACATTCGGTGTGGCTTGCTACTCAAAGGTAGAGATGATCGGATCTATCTGTACATTGTTAGCACGAGGAGCAATCATCAGTACGGTTGTCGTTCTGCTTGTATTGCCGGCAATGTTCATGATATTTGATAAAGTGATCATCAAGACAACGAAGGGATTTAAGCAAGAACAATTAGAAAGTACACCGAGTGCATCATAAAGAAAGGGGATAGTCATCATGAAAAATAAATTGAGTAAACGTGTCATGGCAGGATCAATGGCAGCAGTGCTTGCTGCGGTTGGAGCAGGAACTTATGGATTTGAACAGAAGTCCATGTCAGAAGTGAAGGCAGAAGAGGAAGATACAGAGACTTTGAAAGAGGCAGCGGAAACTGTCCTTGGCGATACAACAACAGAAAGTAACGGAGAAACTTACAAAGATGAATCTGTGTATGTAAATGCAGATGCATCCGGTAAGGTGAAAAAAACAACGGTTACAGAGTGGCTGAAGAATACCGAAAAAGGTTCTGTAGATGACGAAACAGTCCTGGAAGATGTAGAGAATGTAAAAGGTAATGAAAAATATAAAGAGGGATCAGATGATTCGATTGTCTGGGAATCAAAAGGAAAAGACATTTATTATCAGGGAACTACAGACGAAGAGCTTCCGGTAAATATGAGCATCACCTACAAACTGGACGGCAAAGAAATCTCTCCGAAGGATCTGACCGGCAAGAGCGGAAAACTGGAGATGACAATCAACTATGAGAACAAATCCAAACAGAATGTAGATGTAGATGGACAACAGACAGAGATGTATACTCCATTTACCTTAGCAACAGCAATGATGCTTCCGACAGATGAGTATACGAATGTCACAATCGATAATGGGAAAATCGTATCTGACGGAGATAAAAATATCGTTGTAGGTGTTGCATTTCCGGGATTAAGTGAGGATCTTGGATTAGACAGTTCAAATCTGGATGTTGATATTCCAAGTAGTGTAACGATCACTGCTGATGTAACGGATGTGAGTGTAGGAGCAACTTATACCATGGCATCTGCGAACTTGTTAGACAGCATCGGTCTGGACGATGTAGACAGCTTCGATGATCTGGATGATTCCATTAATAAACTGGAAGATGCAACCAATCAGCTGGTAGACGGATCAAAAGAACTGGCAGAGGGTACAAACACACTGAACGGCAAGAGTGGAGAATTGATCAGCGGTGTGGATAAGCTGGCAGATGGAGTGACAGCATATACGGATGGAGTCGCAGGCGTAGCGGATGGAGCAAATGCAATAAATTCTAATATGGCACTGGTTAAGAATGGCGTAAGTGCAGCGGTAGAAGGAACTGGCAAGTTGGCAGCAGGGGTTTCTGGTGTGCAGAGTGGACTTAATACAGTGGCATCAGGCATTAATACGGCTGTAGCCAGCTTGAATCAGTCCGGTGAAAATATTAAGGGACTGGCAAATCAGACAGCATTAACGGATGAAGAAAAACAACAGATTGTCAGTAATGTATCTGCCGGTCTTGACCAGGCTGGACTGAGTGAGGAGCAGAAAGCTGCTGTAGATTCCGCGATAGCTAGTGCGGTAAATGCGGCTTCAGATGAGACGAACAAAAAAGTGGCATATGCAGCAAACGAGTACAGTGAAGGAATGTCAGGTGCTGCATCTCAGTTGAGTGCCGCATCATCAGCTTTGACAACAGTAGATCCGGCTAATCCGACAGCTACAGTTGCTGGTGGAGTTGCAGCAGTTAGTGCAGGTATTGATGAATTACAGACAAAGCTTGGAACCGGAACAGCAGACCAGCCGGGACTTACAACGGGAGTTGAAGCATTAGCATCCGGAGTGAGTCAGCTTGCAGACGGAGCCAATGAATTAAATCAGAAGAGCAGTACACTGAATTCCGGTATGTCTACATTGAAGAATGGCGGTGAACAGCTTGTGAGCGGCGTTGGCGTGTTGGCATCCGGAGCAGATACATTGGCAAGTGGAATTGCAGAGTATAAGTCAGAGGCAATTGACAAACTGGCAGATGCTTTTGGTGGCGATATCAGTAATGTGACATCAAGAATTGCTGCAATGAAAGAGCTCAGTGCAAACTACAAATCATATGCCGGAATCAAAGACGGAATGAATGGTAGTACGAAGTTTATCATCGAAACAGAAGCTGTAAGTAAATAATTGCTAATTACAATAATAAAAGGAGAAGCCGTGCATGAAGTGATTCGTGCACGGCTTCTCCTTTCTGCATTACTGATGATTTATTGTAATCTTCGTTTTAACATTTCTGGATTGGCTGCGTAGGTCAGAGCTGTTTCTTCGGTAATTTTACCGTCTTTATATAATCCAAGAAGACTTGTGTCCATAGAAATCAGGTCATTATTCGCAGAGGAATAGATCAAACCGTCAATCTGTGGGATTTTGTTATCGCGGATCATATTGCGAATTGCCGGGGTAATGGTCATGATTTCAAATGCAGGTACCTGTCTGCCATCGGTGGAAGGTACTAATTGCTGAGAAACGACTGCCTGAAGTACCATGGATAACTGGACTGCGATCTGACGCTGCTGGTTCGGTGGGAATAGTATACAGGATTACTAAGGCACCTCTGACCATTATTACTAAGGGAGCAACGAAAGTATACGATGGTGAACCTCTGACAGAAGCAAAGATGACAATTAAAGGTCTGAAGAATAATGAAGAGGTTGGACACAAGACGACTGGAAGCCAGACAGAAGTAGGAAGCAGCGAGAACAGCTATACACTGGATTGGAAAGACGTAGACAGCAAGAACTATAATCTGAAAAAGAACCTTGGAACATTGAAAGTAACAGCACTGACTAATAAGATACCGAACTGGTAAAGAGAGGACTTACAACTTCAAAGGAGCAGAAGAATAGCTAAGGAACAGCAAATGATGAAAAGGAGGTAAGCATATGCGTTATTTTGAATTCGTGCATAATTTGGGAATACATTCCTGGGATATACCGGCATTGATTGCTGCAGTGATTCTGGTTGTTATGATATTGGTTCATCGCCATAATCAGAAGAAACGTGAAAAAGATTTTGAGGAGGAACTGGAAGAATGATAAGCAATGGGGAAGCCCGTGCGTTAGAAAGAAGGCGTTGGAATGGACATAGATGATATCAAGAAGAAGATTCTGGAAGATGTGGATCCGGAGACGAAGCGGAAAAGAGCGCACGAGAGGCGGGTTCAACGTTTCGTTATTGCACTGCAGTCAATTGCAGTAATTATTGTAGTTCTTCTGATGTTTTATATGTTGATGGGCATATCGACCGTACAGGGGAATTCAATGTATCCGACATTGCATGACCAGGATGTGGTGATATATAAAAGGAAGAATACCGAATATCGTGTGGGAGATGTTGTCGCGATCAAACGACCGAATGGTGAAGAATATGTGAAACGTATTGTGGCAGTGGCCGGTGATACAGTGAACATCCAGAATGGCAGGATCTACGTCAATGGAGAGGAACTGGTGACAGAACAGGCAATCGGTGAGACTAATGCAAAGTCAGATGATATTACCTATCCATTGGTGGTAGATGATAAGCAGGTCTTTGTACTTGGTGATAACCGGGAGATATCCAGAGATTCGCGTGAGATAGGTACGGTGAAGATCGATGATATCAAAGGACGGATCGTCTGGTATATGGGTAAGATAAGATAATAGTGAGTCTATAAGGTATATAGATATTATGGCAGG
>OGQN01002160.1_pt1 | contig 14521 bp, 10 predicted proteins | sample 1553231 | NCBI WGS metagenome assembly OGQN01 (sample SAMEA2579950, study PRJEB22360) | human gut metagenome | biome: human gut; feature: human-associated habitat; material: faeces | place: Denmark | collected 2008/2010 | reverse complement strand
CGCTGATGCGCGGGAGCTTTTTGTCAGAACCGTTCTCTTTCTTATAGGCATCAAACGCCTTTTTCGCTGCGCTGCGTAAGGCCAGCGAATCCCGATGAGCTTCATAGAACTCCCGATTGTAGCCGGATGCCTTATATGCAGCAAAGACATCTTTTGTCTTGGCATAATTGATTAGATGCTTCCGCAGCACCGACACTTCTGACATCCGTGCCTCATCCGCCTTTACAGATTCCAGCAGCGCATCGCAATTTTCAGAAATTTCCTCTGCCTTTTCTTTCAGCTCTGCATAGCTCTTGATTCCATGCTCTTCCATGAACATCATAGCTTTTGCCATCTGCTTCAGATTAAAGACTTTCGCCCAACGCGCATATCCTGCGCCTTTGCCTGCCTGCATTTTGGCACGGACATCAATAAGGAACGACAGCTCCGCCTTCTGATGCACCTGTGACGACCGTGCGCTTGTGCGGTTTTTCTCTACAAATTTGCTTTTATGAACCGCATTTCCAGCAATCACTTCGCAAAGTTCTTCAACCGAATATCCTTTACCAAGAGAGCGGAAACGAGCAAATCTGGCGTGGCCTTTCCCCCGCAGGGCAGGCTGTTTTCCATCTTTATACTCGTATCCTGCTTCCTGCAAAATTCCAATCAGTTCCCGGAAGTCTTTTGGTTTTCTTGCCAATGCTGCATCAATGGCCTCGCAGATTTCATCTCGCTGCGATTTTTTCTCCGGGTATTCCGTTCTCTTCTGCCGCTCTCCATAGGGCTTCCGGACAATGACCGACAACCGGTGTTCCAGGCAGACGATATCACTGAGCCTTGCCAGTGCAAGTCCTGACAAGCGAAAATCTCGGAATTTTCTGGTGCAGTCTAATGTAGTCGAATTAAAAATAATGTGGTTATGAATGTGCGCACGATCAACATGGGTAGCCACGATAAATGCGTGTTTTCCCTTGGTGAATCGCATGGCTGTCTCATACCCGACCTTGTTCGCCTCCTCCGGCGTGATTTCTCTGGGCTTAAAGGATTGCCGAATCTGATATGCAATCACATCATGCGCCTGGGTTCTACCGGTGATATGCTCATACTGCCGTTTAGAAAGCAGAAATTCTTCATCACAGGTCTTTGCGTCACAGGCATACGCGCTGATATATTTTCCATCTTCCGTCTTTGCTGCATTCTCAGAATAATCAGTACGGTCAGCCAGACACTGCGCTACCGTCTTTCCTTTATTGATATGCAGCGCAATTAGTCTTGTAGCCGCCATTTTTCATATTCCTCCATCTAAAAAGAGCTACCCGAAGGCAGCTCTTACCAATTCACTATTCTCATTTTAACATCCGTTCCCGATCATAAGCTCCCTGCAAATAAACGGCCTGCTTGATGATTTCTTCCATGTCGAAATAGATGCACATGATGCTTTCGTATAGCTTCCACACATTAGATTCGCTGCCGCCCACCATTTCCATCAGCTGGTCTTCCATCTTCGATTGCTCAGACTGTTTTTCCTGATAAGCAGTCTCATCCACAAAATGATTCTCTCCATCTGTTTCCTCGTACCGTAAATCATAATAATCTTTCATAAACTGAATATCCATCTAATCCCTCCTGAACTCAAATTGTCAAAACATCCTCTACACACTCGCACAGCCGTTCCATCAGTTCCATGATGCCGCCCGCTCCAACCGCAGCTGCGAACAGTCCCATCTCAATCAGGGTCAGCAGGAACACATCCGTCCAGCTCGCCCGAACCACAGAATAAATGCCGCAGCCAAGAACGAAAAGCATAACCGGCGAAAGTACCCACAGGGATAGCTGCATCAGCAGATTCCAGATAAAGCACAGAAATCGCAGCAGAAACGCAACCGGCAGCAACAGGATTTTCAGCACCAGCTTCAACAAAAAACATACGATCTTCATGGATTTCACCCCTTCGTTTTTCTTTTCATCTTCATTTTACTGTACCCGCTTCCCAAACACCACGATGTCAACAGGAAGACCTGCAAAAAATATGTAATGACACAGACTGTTTCATCTGTGCCATGTGCAATAGAAGTTCCGCACGTTTGCGCCGTCATCGAATACCAGAAAGCCTCTTTAAGATCAGCTTTTGCATCTCCCAGAGTTCATCCAGTCGCTTCTGCAAATCCCGGATATCCTCCGCATAGATGCTTCCAGATTCATTGGCGCGTTTTGCGTACTGGTTCAGGTTGTTGCTGCATCGGCGAAGAAGTGTGGATACCTGCGCCACATCCGACAAATCAAGATTTACGCAGTACCCGTCCATCGCCATCTTTCTCATATAGGCACCGGTATTGCGGATGCCTAATTCTTTCTGCTTTTCACGAATTCTCGCCAGCTCTTCCGGGTTTACCCGGACATTGATCCAGTGTTCCCGAACACTCATAGTGTCACCTCCTCATCATCTCGATGTGTCATCGGCGGAATGCGCCCTACACGGTCGCGCAGCTCTGCCAGGACAGACGGCTTTTCCGTTGTTTTCTCACGGTCTGGATCATCGTTTCCACGGTCATCCATATTCAGCAGTGCGTCCAGTTCTGCCAGTCTTGCACTCTTTTTTGCCAGTTCTGCCTCCTGGGGAAATGGCTTTCCAAGCTCGGCCTGCGCCGCTTCCTGCTGGCTACTAAGATTGTCCAACTGCTGTTCCGCCTTTTCCAGCCTTGCAGGAATCCCGGCAAGAGCATTGTCCAGACGCTGGATATTGCCCGCAGCACTGGTGCCGATGGGTACCCGATGGGTCATCTCGCCTTTCAGCAGCACCTGATACTCTTTCTGGAAGCTGTCAAATGCCAGCTCCATCTTGAAACCACGGTAACTGCCAAGCGGCACCGGCTCCAAACTCTGATTGGCTTTACAGATTGCGAGGATTGCTTCACCGGCCTCTGCTTTTTCAGTAAAGCGTGTGCCATTTACCTCCATGCCGCAGAACCCTTCTTCCGGCAGCGGATGTGCCGCCACCGTCCGAATATCCGACTGAAAGCCTTTGATAAACCCCTGCGTTTTCTCAATCTCCGCTGGGAAATATTTCATCAGCTTATCCTCCAATCGGTACTGCTGGCTCTGATGGTCCGCCTTCAATACTTTCAGCCTTGCAACATCTACATCCAAGTCCATTTTCTCCTTGATCTGCGGGTCTCCTGCACAAAGTGCCTTGATTTCCGCATAGGAAAGAGCCTGCTCATCCACATCATCACAGGAACGTACCGGAGATTTGCTGGTCATAATCTGACTGATAAACTTCTGCTTATTCTCCAGTGTCTGATAGAGGTAAGCGTCAAAAGTTCCTTCCGTCACATACTGATAAACCTGCACCTCTTTGTTTCGGTTTCCCTGACGGATGATACGACCATTTCTCTGGGTCATGTCCGCAGGCCGCCAACCTACATCCAGATGATGCACGGCCACCAGCCTGTCCTGCACGTTCGTGCCTGCGCCCATCTTCTGTGTCGAACCTAACAACACCCGCACCTGCCCAGTACGGACTTTGGCAAACAGATCCTTCTTTTTTGCCTCGGTATCAGCATCATGGATAAATGCGATTTCTTCCTCCGGTACACCGGACTGGATAAGTTTGGTGCGGATGTCCTCATAGACATTAAAGGTTCCATCGTTTTTCGGTGTGCTGAGGTCGCAGAACAGCAGCTGGGTCAGCTTGTCCGACTGTCCTTCTTCATAAATACGAAGCACATTCCGCACACAGGCATTGAGCTTACTGTTGGGGTCATCCGGCAGGAGCGGATTCATCAGCCGCTGATCCAGCCCCAGCTTTCTGCCATCCGATGTGATTTTTAGCATGTTATCGACCGACGGGTCTACCACGCCGGAATGCACAGCCGCTGCCCGTTCCGAAAGCTCCGCCACCATCGCCTGCTGATGCTCCGAAGGCTGCACCACCACAGTTTTAAACTTTGCCTCCGGCACCGGCAGATGCAGCTGATCGGAAGTCTTGATATCTGCCACTTCCTTGAACATATTCATCAGCTCCGGCAGGTTGAAGAATTTTGCAAATCTTGTTCTTGCCCGGTATCCGGTTCCTTCTGGTGCCAGCTCAATGGCCGTGGTGGTCTCACCAAAGGTAGAAGCCCAGCTGTCGAAATGGGTCAGCCCTTTCTGCTGCAACGTGCCGTACTGGAGATACCGCATCATGGTGTAAAGCTCCGTCATGCTGTTGCTGACCGGGGTGCCGGTCGCAAAAATGATGCCGCGCCCGCCTGTCAGCTCGTCCATATATTGGCACTTCATAAACATATCCGAAGATTTCTGCGCTTCCGATGTGGACAAGCCCGCAACATTGCGCATTTTTGTGTAGAGGAACAGGTTCTTGAACGCGTGTGCCTCGTCTACGAACAGCCGGTCTACGCCCAGCTGCTCAAAGGTAATCACATCGTCTTTTCGGTCGGTTGCCCGGAGTTTCTCCAATCTCGCCTCCAATCCTTTCCGGGTCTTTTCCATCTGTTTGATGGAGAAACGCTCGCCATTCTGGGATTTCATCTCAGCAATAGCATTTTCGATTTCATCAATCTGGGCAGTCAAAATCCGCTCCTGCCGTTCTGCGGACACCGGGATTTTCTCAAACTGAGAATGCCCGATGATAACTGCATCGTAATCGCCAGTGGCAATTCGTGCGCAGAACTTTTTTCTGCGGGCAGTCTCAAAGTCCTTTTTGCTTGCCACCAGCAGTTTTGCACTCGGATACAGGCGTAGGAACTCGTTTGCCCACTGAAGGGTCAAATGATTCGGAACGACAAACATGGATTTCTGGCACAGTCCCAGCCGCTTTGCCTCCATAGCAGAAGCTGCCATCTCGAAGGTCTTACCGGCACCTACCTCGTGGGCCAGCAGCGTATTGCCGCCGTACAGCACATGAGCAATGGCATTCTGCTGATGTTCACGCAGCCGGATCTCCGGATTCATACCGCCAAAGCGGATATGAGAACCATCGTACTCACGAGGACGGGTACTGTTGAACAGCTCGTTATACTTTTCCACCAGTTCCGCACGGCGATAAGGGTCTTTCCACACCCAATTCTGGAACGCATCCTTAATGGCCTGCTGTTTCTGCTGGGCGAGGGTGGTCTCCTTTTTATTCAGAACTCGCTTTTGCTTACCGTCTGCATCCTCCACGGTATCGTAGATACGAATATCCCGCAGATTTAGCGTATCCTCTAAAATCCGGTAGGCATTGGCACGGCTGGTGCCGTAGGTCATATAGGCATGGACATCGTTCCGGCTCGGTGTACTCTTGCCGGTAATCTGCCATTCTGCCGTCATGGGAGAGAATTTCACTTCAATATTTCGGCGCAGATAGAACGGCGGTTCAAAGGTTTCTTCCATAAACTGCTGGATATAATCCCGATTGACCCATGTGGCACCAAGACGCACATCAATCTCCGAAGCATCCAGGTCTTTTGGCTGTGCCTTCTTCAAGTATTCCGCGTTCACCGCAAAGGCAGGGTCAGAGGCCGCAGCCAACTCTGCCACGCGGAGCTTTTCCCGGACATTGCCGGACAGATATTCATCAGCTGTTACCCAGCCGGTTTCCTCGCTGCCCTGCGTCATCGGGTCTTTGAAAATGACACCATGCAGTTCCTGCTGGATTTTTTCATATTCCCCTGGTGTACCTAAAAGCTCCGACATATAGGGCAAATCCACTCTGCCGCGCTCTCCAATGGAGATTGCCAGAGCTTCAGCCGGAGTATCCACGCTGGTAACAGCCCGTTCCGGTCGAATCGTCCGTTTGGTGAACATATCCGCCTTGGATTCCAGCCTGCCGTTTTCATCCACATTTTCCAGAGAGCAGAGCAGATAATAAGACGAATCTTCCGAAAAAGCCTGTGCATTTGCACGGGAATTGATAAGCCCATACTGATCGGCGAATCGGTCATAGGCTACATTCAGTTCCCGCTGTTTCTGGGCAATCGCTTCCTCCTGGTAATCGTTCAACTGATAGTCGATCAGTTCCTGCACAATGGTGCGAAGCTCCACCATGCCTTTGATCCTGCCGGTGGCTGTCGCAGAAAGGTCAGCCTTCCGCATGATGCTGTTCTCACGGAAGTAGACATCCCCATCCACTACGGCATAGGAGAAGTTCTTGACATTGGGGTCTGCCGGAATAGTTTCGCCCTGCAAGGACAACTCCTCCTCCGGTGCCAGCTCCTGTGCTTCATAATGACCGCCGATGTGCTGCACCGCCTCATGCAGCTGGTCTCCCAGATCCGCACCTGGAATCGGAATGACCGTACATTCTTCCTTGCCGTACTGGGTACTTTCCGTTGTAATCTCACCCAGCACCATTTCCGGGTGGTCAACGAAATAACTATTGAGGGTTATGCCCTCCGAAGTCAGCCCCAGATGCACCCAATCCGGTTCGATATCAATGGGATGGTCTCTCTTTTGCAGGAAAATGATATCCGACACCACATCCGTACCGGCATTGGCACGGAATGCGTTGTTGGGAAGTCGGATAGCTCCCAGCAATTCTGCCCGCTGCGCCAGATACTTTCGTGCGTCCGGATTTTTGGAATCCATCGTATAGCGGCTGGTAACAAAGGCCACGATACCACCGGGCCGAACCTGATCCAGTGCCTTGGCAAAGAAATAGTTGTGGATAGAAAATCCGAGTTTATCATATGGCTTATCGCTGACACGGTAGTTGCCAAAAGGCACATTGCCCACGGCCAGATCATAAAAATCACGCCGGTCGGTGGTCTCAAAGCCTGCCACCTTGATTTCTGCCTGCGGATACAGCTTTTGCGCAATACGCCCGGTGATGGAATCCAGTTCCACACCATAGAGCCTGCTCCCCAGCATGGAATCCGGCAGCATACCGAAGAAGTTGCCGACACCCATCGACGGTTCCAGAATATTGCCTTTCTCAAATCCCATACTGTCCAATGCCTCATAGATTGCACGGATCACGGTAGGGCTGGTGTAATGCGCATTCAGAGTCGAAGCCCTGGCTGCGGCATATTCTTCTTCCGTAAGAGCTGCTTTCAGCTCCTTATATTCGCCTGTCCAGGCAGTTTTCTCTGCGTCAAAGGCATCTGCCAGCCCACCCCAGCCGACATAATTGGCCAGCGTTTCCTGTTCTTCCGGTGTCGCATCCCTATGCTGATTTTCTAAGGCTTTCAGCGTGTAGATGGCATCCATGTTGGCACGGAATTTCTGCTTAGGACTGCCTTCGCCGAGGTGAAAGCTGTTGATGCGGTAGTTCTCCGCATGTTTTGCTTCATGCCCTGCCCGGAACGCTTCTTCTTTTCCAGAATTCAGATCAACCACCAGATTGTGCAGGTGAACATTTTCCTCATGCCCCAAAATTCTTGCCAGATTTTCCTTGCTTTCCGAGCGGAAGATCGGATACACGGAATCCGGGTCCCGAAGTTCCACATCGAAAAGCCCGACTTTTTCAATCGTAAATGCCTTTCCGTCCAGATACAGCGTATCGCCAACGCGATAATCCGGCTGCACCGGAGCTGCCGGTTCTGGCTGCACAGTTGCAGGCTCTTTTTCAGCCTCCATAGCTCTGCTGCGAATCTCCTGCAACGCCTCTGATGCACTCACATAATCGGCAAATGTCTGCACTTTTCCGTCCGAATATCCGTAATACTCTTCTTTGACATAATCCCAGATGGCAAACGCATCTTTAGAATCCGGAAAGTTCTCGCCGGTCATTGTGACCACAAACCGTTCATCCGGTGCATAGCCAGACTCTCTGGAAAGTTCGCTGGCGTGTTCCTGCATTTCCAGTACCAGAGGATCTGTCTCTGCGTGAGCCGATTCCTGTACTTCTTCGGATTCCACATCTGGGAATGGAATGTCCTGCTGCAAATTCTGCTTGCTCTGTTCAACATAGAGCCAGTCTTTTGCTTCCCGTTCCTGAACTTTTTCAATCAACTGCTGGCGGTAGGTCTCTGCCTCCCATTCGCTGGTAAACTCTTCGCTGACACCATCCGGCTCCACATGAATGCCGTCCTGAATATCATCCCAGACCGCATAACCATCGTCTGTCTCCATCACGGTAAACCGCTGTGGTGCCGCCAGTTCACTCCGGGCATATACATCCGCAGCCGTATTCAGCATGTTGTCCACATGCTCATTTCCGGTATCGTAGCGTTCCGGTGGCGTTGGCGGAAACACATGGGCGGCAGTCGGCATAGGAAGCGGCGCGCCGTATTCCTGCTCCAGCTTCCGATACTCTTCCATTTCCAGCGCGGTCAGATACTGATCATTTTCCACAAGCCGGTCTAACCGCTTATCCACCGCCGACCATGTGAGTCGCACTTCCCGGTCATGGTCATAATTGCGAAGCAGAATACCTCTTCCGTTATAATCGGCAAAACCGCGACTGCCATCCATAAAGGTATAGCTGTGGCCACCGAGACCGTATTCCGCTTTCAAGAATGCAGCTCGTTCTTTTGCGTCCCCTTGCTGCTGATACAGCGCATAAATACGGATCTTTCCGCCTTCAAAATTGGAGCCTGTCCGCAGCATCCGGTCGATTTCATCCTCAGAAATAACAAAAGCGGAGGGCTTTTCGCTCTCCGCTTCTTTGGCTGCATTTTCTGCCGCCACATCAATTTTCTGAATCTGCTCTGCTTCGGACTGAAACAGACTCATGAAGTTTAACTGTTGATAAGTTCCGTCAGAATGACTTCCTCTGCCTGCGCTTTCAGCATGTTCATGTGCTGCACCCAGGCCATCTGGTTCAATTTCTTGTCCGGTGCCGGATTCGCTTTCAGAAGATCCGCCATCATCTGCTCCATCCGTGCGGTCGCGGTCTCCTGAATCTCCCACAGGTGCGGGTACAGCTTCTCGGTCAGGATCAGGTGATTGTACAGCAGCGTGTTGTTCTCCTGCAGAAACGCTCTGCGCATCCTCCCGTACTTGCCCAGGGGCTTCTGTTCCTGCACCGACAACTGGATGTCCGGAATCAGGTAATCGCCGTTCTTCGTGTAATTCAGCTCCATCATAGTTTTGGCTCCTTTCTGCCTGCTTATCTCTTTCATAGGTTCGGATCGTGCGTTCAATTTCCCGGAAGATCTGGCTGGACATTTCGCTGACCGCAGTTCCCAGCACATTGGCGGCAGCCTGCGTATTAAAATCAAAGATGTCCAGAAAATCCTCGTGCTCAAAATAGTCATCTGCATTGCCCACCGTCCGGGTAAAGACGGAATATGCGATGCTGACAGCGGCAGCTCTCTTAAAGGAAGCTCCGATGTTGAGTTCATCATATCCTTCCAGATAGGAATCTGCAACGATGTCACTGATCTGCCTGCGGTTTTCCTCCCAGTAATCCCTTGCAAGGCGTTCTGCCGCTTCCATGATATGATTTTCCAGAGACCCAGCACCGGCAGAAACATCAAATGCTGCATCCAGTGCGCGAATGATTGGCTGCTCATGCTCCGCATTCATTTTCCAGAGCTGTACCGGTCGGGAATTCTTCCGTTCTCCGGTATCTGCCACATCAAATACATACCGCAGTTTCGGCTGCTCGCCGCGCATGTCCAAAAGAGCAATGCCCTTGGAGCCACGCTTCACATAGCGGTTCATCCGATCATTCCAGAGATCGTACTCTGCACAGGCCGTCGCTTCTGGTCTCTGCTTATAGATCATCAGCTGCTCCGCAAAAGGATACTTATAAAGCCGTGCGGATGTGGTCAGAAACGCTGTCCACTGCTCTTTGCTGCCAGTGATCTGTGCCGCAGCTTCCTGCGCCATCTGCATATAATAAGCCGTTTTCGTCATCATCTGTCTTTTTCCTCCTCTCCTTTATTCGTCCGGATACAAATCCAGTGCCTCATATTCTGCATCCGTCATCTCTGCCAGTTTTGCAAGCAGCGAGGCCGTCCACCTGCGCAGGTTTCTGTCTCTGCCCGTCAGACTTTTTTGCATCTTTTGAAGCTCTTCGATCAGCCCTGTCCGTGTGCCAGGGCTGTAAAGCATCATGAGCATCCATTCGTCATCCGTAAAACGCATTTATAACTCCTTTTCTTCGCAGCACCTGCGAGGCGGCGCAGGCGGCACAGCCTCCTGCTTTTCCTTCAGCTGATCCAGAACCGATGCTTTCTCCGCCGGTTCTTCCTTCTTTCCGTTATTGATTACGCCGTCAATCATGCCGTAATCGTCCTCCATCGCCATTTCTGCGGCTTTCAGGTAGTTCTCCGGTTTCAAAAATCCGGGCAGTTCCTGGAAGCCGATGGAATCAACATAGTGACAGCTTACAACACCATTCTGCCGTAAAGCCACGATGTCAGACACAGAAAGACTATGACCAGTAAAATCATCAGGGCGGGAAACATTGAATTTCGCATACAGTTCCTCCAACATCGTATTCTGATCCTTGTAGGGAAGAAGCGGAGCCGTATAAACCACCTCATAATGGTCAATATCCGGTTCCAGCCCCATCCGTTCCAGTTCGCGCATAGACGAAAAGCGTTCATATACCGTATCCTCGCTGCGGCGAAGCTGCAAAATCGCATACTGGTCGGTAGTACTGTCGAGAAATGCCATCATTCTTTCGTCCGGTGCCTGATTTCCATGCACTTCATCCCATTTTTCAATTCTTGCCATCGTTCATTTCTCCCTTCTCCATAAACGGCAGGCCGTTTTCCTTTGCTTCCTGTCGCTGCTGTTCCCGCCGCTTTTCACTGTAAGGCGGTCGGATACCGACGCAGCGTTTCGGAATCGTATAAGTGACCGACCCATGCTCCCGGTGCTCCAAAATAAACTGCTCCGGATACTGTTTTCGCAGTTCCCGAAGCTTCTTAATCAGGCGGCTGTCATGGGTATAAATGCTGGCGGTATCCAGTTCATTATCAAAATTGATGACGGTTTCCTGCTCTGCCTTCGTAAGCTTGTATTTCATCGCTCTGCCTCCTTCGCCTTGGCAGCTTTCACCGGCGTATCCGTTCTGGAAGACAAATCCGAGAGTTTACCCAGCACAGATTCCCGTCTGCTGATTTCCGCTTCCTCTGCACGATCACAAAGTTCATCATAGCCAATCCGCGTCATGGTGCGGCCACCGAACCCATAATCCGAAAGAATCTGGTCTCTGGCTGCATTCATGCTGATTTCCGGGTTGTCGATCTGGCCACCGTCAGTTTCCGTGAAGTCCTTATGATATAAGGTATAGTCGTAACCGTCCTCACAGGTCTGAATGGCAAGAAAGCCCTTGCCTCCCAAATCCCATGCACTGCGTTCTTCCGTAATCAGCGGCTCCGGGCGGCATGTACCGCCACCGCGTTCCAGCATTTCTGCCAGCTGACAGATGTGCAAAACATCATACCCCAGGCGCAAATGATATTCGTCCATATATTCGCAGCGAGCTGAGAACTTCCGGTTCGGATACTCGATCTCCACTGCACTGCCATCCGGAATTTTGAACCGATCCTCGTAGTTGCTGGTGATAAACCGGATATTTTTTGCATTCTCCAGCTCAGAATCAGCCTTTTTCATCTGCCAGAGAACCTTTCTGCCGCCGCGTACCTGCTCCAGCATCTCCGGAGCTACCGGCGCAACGGCAAGACCGTCAAGCTGGGAAATCTTCTGAAGTGCTACCACCCTTGCGCTTTCTTCCAGCGTAGAAGACGGCTGTTTATCCAACACATCCCAGCCAATGTGTCCCTCGGTGGTCTGCACCTTGCTGTCCATATCAAAGCAATGGAATTCCACGCCGTCCTGCTTTTCCTGCAAGGAAAGCAGAGCGACATTATCCACCAGATAAGCTGCATTCATCATTTTCATGCTCATTTTTTACCTCCAAACTCCAGCTTAAATGCTGCTGCACCGTCCTCGCCAGTCTCTACATGAACGGTTGTGTCATAGTAACGTCCAGACTTCTTGGAATAGCAGTGGGTAAGCCGTGCTTTTCCCTGATTTACCAGTTGCTTTGCCAGTTCCTCTGTCATCTGCTTTCCCAGTGTCTGAAAGAACCTGTTTTCCTTCCAGAGTGCAAATTTACAGTTCTTATCCCTGCAAAACCATCCATTTGCCGTTTCACAAACATCACTGCCGCAGGCGGGGCAGGAACCAATGACTTTGCATTCCGGCTGCATCAGGACATTGGCACCTTTCACAGCCTCGTAGGTTTTTACAAGTCCGCTGACCATGCTGCTGATTTCTCCCATAAAGGCATCGCTGTCATACTCGCCGTGTTCTATTTTCAGCAGTTTTACCTCCCAGTCTGCCGTCATGGATGGAGACTGAATCTGTTCCGGCACCACCGTCACCAGCGCATTTCCCTTGTCCGTAGAGCAAAGGTATTTCGTTTTCTTATCACCCCTACGCTCGATAAAGCCTTTCTGCACCAGTTTTTCGATGATGGCAGCGCGTGTAGCTGGTGTGCCGATGCCTTTTCGCTCTACACCAGCCGGAAATTCATCCGAACTGGCACTTTCCATCGCTGAAAGCAGAAGATCTTCGGTAAACCTCTTGGGTGGGCTGGTCTTGCCTTCTTTCAGATCGACACCGGCAAGTTCCAATGTCATGCCTTCCGAAAGCTCCGGAAGATCACCTGCCTCCGCATTCTTCTCAGCATCTTCAACCGGCTTTCCTGCATATTGCCTCCAGCCCATATCCGTGACTGTTTTGCCTTTCGTGCGGAACTTCTGACCGGCACACTCCGCTTCTACTATGGTTTCTGCATAGTGGCAGGGTGTTCCGACCGCACAAATCAGCCGCACCGCCAGCAGAGTAAGAATCGCTTGTTCTCCACTGGGAAGCGAGGAAATGTCATAACCCGCCGCTGTTTTTGTAGGGATAATGGCATGGTGATCGGTGACTTTCTTGGAATTGATGACCTGCGCTGCATTCACCGGTGCCGGTACATCCGCCTGAATCTGAAAGCTCTGCTGAATCACAGAAACAAGTTCCGGCACCAGCGGTGCCATATCATCCGTCAGATACCGGCTGTCGGTACGGGGATAGGTTACGAGTTTCTTCTCGTACAGAGCCTGTGTGTAATCCAGGGTCTGCTGGGCAGTGAATCCCAGCTGCCGGTTTGCTTCTCTCTGAAGCGATGTCAGATCAAACAAGGTCGGGGGCTTCTCTGCTTTTTCTTTCTGCTCCACCTTGGTAATGATGGCACTTCCTGCCTGACAGCACTCTGCCACCAGTTTTTCTGCTTCTGTTTTTTCTTTCAACCGCTCACCGCCTGCTTGAAAATCCCGGAATTTCAGTTCTGCCGAGTAGAATAGTTCCGACTTGAACGCCCGGATTGCTGCATCCCGCATGACCACCATCGCAAGCGTTGGTGTCATCACGCGCCCTACATTCAGGGTCTGCCCATACAGGCATGAAAAAAGCCGGGTGGCGTTGATTCCGACAATCCAGTCGGCACGCTCCCGGCATAAAGCCGCCTCATATAAGGCATCATATTCAGTTCCCGGTCTGAGTTTCTGAAAGCCTTCCCGGATAGCACTGTCCTCCATTGAGGAAATCCAAAGTCGTTCCACCGGCTTTTTGCAGCCGCACTGATGGTAAACCAGTCGAAAAATCAGTTCTCCCTCACGTCCTGCGTCGGTTGCACAGATCAGACTCTCCACATCCTTCCGCTGCATGAGCTTTTTCAGGATTCCAAACTGCTTTTTCGTGCTGGCGGACACCTGATACTGCCAATCTTCCGGCAAAATCGGAAGATCATCATACCTCCACTTGGCATACTTTTCATCATAGGCTTCCGGCTGGGAAAGTTCCACCAGATGCCCCACACACCAGCTGACAAGGTAACCATTGCCCTCCATATAACCATCCCCGCGCTGATCTGCCCCAATCACCTTCGAGAGGCTCATGGCAACCGAGGGCTTTTCCGCTAATACAAGCTTCATTCTATACTGCTCCTTTCGCAAAAAAATTAGCAGCCAGGCACCGAAGCGCATGACTGCTATGTAAGGAACGGTATTCTATTTTAGAACTACAAATTGGAAGTTGGCTATTTCCTATACCTATGATTTCTTATCAAAGAGGCTGCATCATTTCAAGGATAATGCCATCCGGGTCTCTGAAATAAAACGCTCTGCTTTCCCCAAATCCATCTGCCCTAAAGTCGAAATACTGCGGTTCAGACAAGCACTCCACATGATTTTCGATAAGGGTATTATAGACAGAATCAATGTCATCCGTATAGAAACATACTTCCGAGATGGATGTCGTAAACAAGTCGGATTGTTCTTTATGAATCTCGCTGTTTACGAACTGAATCAGCTCGACCGGTGGCGTTTCAATAGCCTTAGAACCGTTCAAATAAGCGACCCTTGCTTTGCAATTTGCTCTACGAAACATTTTATCTGTTTCTTTGCCTTCCATAAAAATTTCTCCTTGAAACTCAAGTCCAAGGATGTCTCTGTAGAAGGCAACCGAGCGATCCAAATCAGAAACTGTTAATCCAACGTGATAAATTCTTCCAACCATATATATTCCTCCCAAGAAATTTCGATTTATCTCACTGCCCATCTGCGCGGTAAACCACATCAAAATACTCGCAGACGCACTTCATGCTTTCGTCAAA
>OGQN01002155.1_pt1 | contig 14532 bp, 8 predicted proteins | sample 1553231 | NCBI WGS metagenome assembly OGQN01 (sample SAMEA2579950, study PRJEB22360) | human gut metagenome | biome: human gut; feature: human-associated habitat; material: faeces | place: Denmark | collected 2008/2010 | reverse complement strand
GGCGGCTTCGCTGACAGCGCCCGGGCCGTAGTTGTAGACCGGCACTACCGTGTAGCTGAAAGAGTATGAGCCGTCGGGTGCGTCATCGGCGAGCGGTGAGTCGATGAATGAGAGCGCTGCAACGGGCTTGTCGGTCAGCTGAACGCCGTCGCGGAAAATGTGGTATCCTTCGATAGCGAGGTCGGCGGGAATCTCGGGCGCAGGCTCATAGGTAACGTCATCGACGAAGAGGGCCAGAGTGTCGTAGCTGTCGTGGTTGATGGCGAAGTATGTAGCCCCTTCGGGAAGAGTGAAAGAGAATTCAGTCCAGTCTTCGGGAACCTCGCGGTTTTCCGGTAGGCCATTGACTGCGGTCACTTCATTCACGAAGTCCTCATGCCTGTTGCCTGTTGTCGAATAGAACACCCTGAAAGTCTCGGGCCACGCGACAGTGAAGCTCTTGGCCATGAATTTTACAGTCTGTGCTTTGGCCGACAGGGCGGGCGAGATTAGCCAGTTGTCGTTCTGGCCTTCGGCACCGCTTACGCCCATCATGAACGAGTCGCCGCTGTAGGGCTCGGCATCGAGGTAGTAGCTTTCGGGCACTTCCGCGATTTCGCGGTTGAAGAGCTGGAAGGCCATCGGGGCTGTCTGATACGGGTTGTTGTATTCGCGGAACACGTTGTAGGTGCGAAGTCCGTCGCCGTCGTAGACAGTCCATTCTCCGGCGCCGCTGATAGACATCGGAGTGTAGTCTTCGCTTTCGAAATCATCGGTGACAACATCGGTCTTGCCAAGTTCGTTGACAGGTTCGTCCCAGACCAGAGCGACATTGCGCCCGTCAGCAGTCGCGGTAAGTCCTGTGGGGGCTGCGAAGGGTTTGCGCCTGACTGTCACGTCGAATACGGCAATATTGTCGGCAGGGGTGGCTTCGCCGTCGATTACAGCCTCGAGCGCTACGGCCAGCCTGTCGGGTGCGTCGAGAGGAACTGTATATTCGAAAGCGGCATCTCCGAAGGCGTTGGCGGGGAGGTCGCCGAGCTCGACAGTCTCGATAATGTTGCCGTTGACTTTCAGTTGGACTTTGGCCGATCCGGCGGCTTCGGTTCCGAGATTCTCGATATGGACTTTCATTGACAGTTTATCGCCGGGCACCGATAATTCGGGACATGAGGCGCTGACGATGCGCAGTTCGCAGGCGGCGAGGTCGCGCACACGGATATTGTCGAATGGAACGCTCCATGTGTGGTCATCGTCGTTGTGTGTGGCGGTCAGGCGAAGCTCAAACTGCACCGCTCCGTCGGCTTTGAGAGCGTCGAGCGGAATGCGTGCCTGCGTCCATCGGGTTGTCGGGGCTGCCTGCAGATCAATTGTCTTTATGACGGCAAGCGCTTTGGTGCCTCCGGCAGCGAGAACGTCTATTGTGCTTCCTTGTCCCTGATACCAGAATTCAAGAACTGGTTCAGAGGCTTGCGAGATGTCGGCGCGCAGACTGACGAGCCCGAACATTGCGTCTTTCTCAACCGGCAGCCAGTAATAGAAGCCGTTGTCGCCGTCGTGGGATGTCAGCGGTGTAGGCGCATCGGGGTCGTCGGGGTCGATCAGCGACGCGAAATAGTCATCGTCGACAGTGCCGTACATCTGTGTCGATGAACCTGTAGTGGCCGGGTCGATCAGCCATAAACCGTCGTAGCGGCCGTCGGTGAATGATTCAGTGAAGGGAAGTGCGCCGGGCTGTCCGACGGTGGCGATATTCGACGAGCAGTCGAGCGAATATCTCTCACCGAAGCCGGCTGTGACCTGATAGGCGAAGAAATCCTGACCGGTGAGATCGGAATAATCGAACTCATAAGAGGTTTCTCCGGTTGTGGCGACAGCGGGATCGTAATAATTACCGAAGGCATCGAAAATATAATATGTGAGATTATCGGTGTCGACATATCCGCCGTTTTCGCCGACTTCGCCGGGCGCGGTCCACGAAAGGGTGGCCTTCTTATAGTCGTCGGATACATTCAGGCGCACGTCGCCGGGAGCCAGCGGTGTGTCGGGTCCGCAGAATATACTCTTGTGCTCGACCATATCGCCGGCTTTGTCGCCGACATACGCCACTCCGGTGAACCGGTTGTTTATGCCGGCATACATCTCGACATTCTCGAGCGTTATAACCTGCCCCGGTTTGACATTGTCGTAAGTGAACTTGTCGACGCCCCAGCGCGAGGTGATCTCCACCTTGGTTATCTCGGCAAGGTCGGCACCGCTTCTGGTCTTAGTCGGAGCGGTGTAGACAACTGTAGCTTTGAGCTCCCCCTTGGGGGCGAGAGTCCACGTCAGAGTGCCGGCGGCGGGCGGGTCAATAATCACCGGGGGCGTTACCGAGCCTTCGCGCACACCGACATTGCGCAGTTTGATCGTTCCTTTCTGATCTTTTTTCGTTGTGCCGTGGAATCCGAAATAGTAATAATTCTCTTCTCCGACGGCGACGTTGAACTCCTGTTTGACGAAATCCTTCTCTGTATAGACCGTGCGCGGAGCAATCTCGACTGTCATGCCGGCCACGGTAGGGGCGGTACCCATCTTAGCCGCGAGCTCGACGTTAGGTGTTCCCGAGCCCATAATGCCGACCTCGAAAGAGAGAACATAGTTGCCGGGCTTGATGTGGACGGGCACGGTGATGAGCCAGTCGTCGTTGGCGTCGACATTGGGGTCGTTCGGCACCATCAGGGCGGCATATCCGTTCGATGTGGTGTAGATCCATTTACGGTTGTCGCCGTTGGAGTTTATTTCGGTGTAGTTGGCGGCTTCCGGGCATCCTTTGCCCAAAATATGTGTGAAAGGAACTTCCACTGCATTTGCCGGAGCTTCGGCCGGCATCCGCAGCAGTGGGGCGCGCCGTTGGGTCGAGGCGTGGCCTGCCGCATTGAACTGCCTGATATTATTGCCCGTCGGTCGAGCGGAGCGCTCTACTGCCGGCATAGTAATCGAAGACAGAACAGCCAGAATAATTAGTAGGGAATGTTTCATAGAAGTGATTAAATTGGTGCTATATTGCAAAGCTAAACTAAAAAATCTAAAATTCCAAACATGTTTGATAATTATAGCTAATTATGTGTCGTTTTTAAATTGTTCCGAGGCTTCAACGGATTATTTCGCATAAGACCTTTTTTCATAATTCGGGAAGCCGGCAATGGATTTCGGAGGGTTTTTACTATCTTTGCAAGATTATGAGAGGACTGATTCTTTGCGCCGTTATGGCGGTTGCTCTGGCTGCCCGCGGCGGTTCCATATCTTTCGTGTCGGCCACGCGGCCGGTTCTTGAGGCAGACGCGCCCGCCTCGTCGGGGCTGAATGCCGTCTATGTGGCCGACGGTGTCGCCGGGCTTCAGATCGTTTATCATGCCGATTCGCCGGGTGCTCAGGTCTCCTGGCAGCGTTTCAGCACCCTCGGCGGCGGCTATGCCGAGCCGGTTGCAGCCTCTTCGCTGACTCACGACGGCTCCCACTGGACGCTTTCGAACGCTGAAGGGGATATGGGCTATATCATAGAGGAAGGTGGCCGCCGGACATATTTCTGGCTCGTCGATTACTCGCGCTATGTCCTGACACTTAACGGACTCCGTGCGGCCGACGAACAGGATTGCGGCACAGCGTCGCTGATTGTCGACGGCTCGGCCGGCATTATCCCTTATTACGACATCAACGGGCGCCGTCTCGAGCTGTCGCGCGAGTTGACAATGACTTATAACACGCTGGCCTATGACGAAGAGTCGGGAGTCTACAATCCGCAGGCTGCGTCGGTGACGCTTTCCGATGCCGACGGAACAATACGTGTGGCGGCGTCGTATTGCGCCACGGAATTCACTCTCGAAGGCGATCGGTTCCTTAAGCAGTGGGGCGCTCCGGTCTCGGTTACTTCTCCGACAGTCGAGCCTACGGCTGTCGACGCCGTGGCGGCTGCCCCGCGCACCGAGGCCGCATTATCGGACAACAAGATCAACAACGGTGACGATCCCGAAGCTCTCGGAGGTTCCGCACCGGCAGTTGTGGAGTTCAAGGCGGCAGTGACCGACGCGGCGATTTTCACCGAATGGCAGATGTCGACAACCGAAGATTTCGCTGACATCACCTATCGCGAGGCTTCGACCGACTTCACTTTTACGTTCGACGAGCTCGGCACGACTTACGTTCGCTTCGTATGCGCTAATGCGGCCGGATCATGCGAGTTCACGAGCCAGACTTTCGAGGTCAGCATCGGCGAGTCGCAGCTGCTGTGTCCCAACGCGTTCTCTCCCGGAGCCAGCGAAGGGGTCAACGACGAATGGAAGGTGGCATATCGCTCGATAACGTCATTCTCATGTACGATCTTCAACCGCTGGGGCAAAAAAATCATCACTCTTACCGATCCGTCGCAGGGATGGGACGGAAAGATGGGAGGTAAACTCGTTCCGGCCGGTGTCTATTATTATGTCATCAAAGCCACAGGCGCCGACGGCAAAAAATATGATCTCAGCGGCGACATAAACATCGTTGACTACAAGTAGTTCCTGAACCAGGCGGCGCGCCGCGCCGTTTAATGATATTATGTATATGAACAGATTTATTTGTCTTGCCATACTCGCGTCAGCGCTGACACTGAGCGCCGAGAACCCGCATTTCAGCGTGGTATACAACCCCGAAATTCCGTCGAAGATGACGTTCGCCGGACAGAGAGTCGACCTTGACCGTACCGACCGTTTCGAGCGGCTCGACCGTGAGCTGACCTCGATGGCCTATACACACGGGAATACGCTGCTTCAGATCAAGCGCGCAAACCGCTATTTCCCCGTAATGGCGCCGATATTGAAGAAGAACGGAGTGCCCGAAGATCTGCTTTATCTGGCCTGTATAGAGAGCACGCTCGATCCGAGAGCCGTTTCGCCGGCAAAGGCCGCCGGACTATGGCAGTTCATGCCGTCGACAGGCCGCGATTTCGGACTTGAGGTAACGGCTGATGTCGACGAGCGTTTCGATCCGGAAAAGTCGACCGAGGCGGCCTGCAAATATCTGAAAAAAGCCTTCGACAAATACGGGTCGTGGGAAAGTGTGGCGGCAAGCTACAATGCCGGTATGGGGCGCATCTCGCGCGAGCAGACGGGGCAGGGCGCGTCGTCGGCCTATGACCTCTGGCTCCCCAATGAGACAATGCGCTATATCTACCGCCTTCTGGCTGCCAAGGTCATTATGGAGAATCCTGCCCACTACGGTTTCTCGCTGACGGCCGACCAGCTCTATCAGCCTCTGGAATTTCGCAAGATCGAGGTATCGACAGCTGTCGACAGCTGGGCCGAATGGGCCAAGGCAAGGAAAATAAACTACATGATTCTTCGCGAATATAACCCCTGGATACGCTCCGACAAACTCCCGAATCCCGACGGCAAGACATATGTCGTCAAGATTCCCACCGACGACTCGATGAGCCGTTCGCATCAGCATAAACACGTCTATAACCACCGATGGATCAAAAAGTGAGCGAGCCTCAACTCGTGGTCGAAGGAGCGCGCGTCCATAACCTGCGCAATATCGACGTCACCATTCCCCATAACCGCCTCGTTGTTATTACCGGCCTCAGCGGCAGCGGTAAATCGTCGCTCGCCTTCGACACGATCTTTGCTGAAGGACAGCGCCGCTACATCGAGACTTTCGCTTCGTATGCCCGGAATATGCTCGGCAATCTCGAGCGCCCGGATGTCGATTCGATCACAGGATTGAGCCCGGTTATCGCCATTGAGCAGAAAACGATAAACCGCAATCCCCGGAGCACGATAGGCACCACAACCGAGATCTACGACTTTCTGCGCCTGCTCTACGCGCGCACTGCCACGGCCGTGAGCTATCTGTCGGGCGAGCCTATGGTGAAATATACGCGCGATAAGATTGTCGATCTTATTCTCGACAAGTATGACGGCCGGCCTATCTATGTGCTTGCGCCTCTCGTGGTGAACCGAAAAGGTCATTATAAGGAGTTGTTCGAGAATCTGCGGAAGAAAGGCTATCTGCGTGTGAGGGTCGACGGTGAACTGCGTGAGATAACGCTCGGAATGAAGCTCGACCGCTATCGCAACCATTCGATAGAACTCGTTGTCGACCGCCTCAAGATTTCGTCGAAAGACCGCGAGCGGCTCACCGATACCGTTGACAACGCCCTGCGTCAGGGCGACAAGACGCTTATGGTTGTCGATGTCGACAACGACAGTGTGGCCCATTACAGTCAGCAGCTGATGGATCCTGTCAGCGGAATCTCATACCGTGAGCCTGCGCCGCATAATTTCTCGTTCAATTCGCCTCAGGGGGCGTGTCCCTGCTGCAAAGGGCTCGGCACCGTCAATATCGTCGACCGCGAGAAAATCATTCCCGATCCGAAGCTCTCGATTCGCGAGGGAGCGATACTGCCGCTCGGCAAATACCGCAATGTGATGGTGTTCTGGCAGGTAGCGGCTATATGCGAGAAATATGGCTGCACGCTCGACACTCCAGTGTCCGATCTCCCTGACGAAGCTCTGAGCGATATTCTCAACGGCACCACTGAACGCCTTGTGCTGAAAAACGACACTCTTTCGACTTCGAATTATTTCCAGACCTACGAGGGACTTGTGAAATATATCGAATCGCTTCAGGACGAAGACAGCGGACGTGCGGCGCGCAAGTGGAGCGGACAATGGTTTTCGCGCGCCGTGTGCCCGGAATGCGGCGGCGCACGACTTAACCGCGAGGCTCTTCACTTCTTTGTCGACGGCAAGAATATCGCCGAACTGACACGCCTCGACATCGGCGACCTTCTCGAATGGGCGGAAAATGTCGAAGACCGTCTGCCGGCCACCTCGCGCATTGTGGCGCATGAGATTCTCAAGGAGATACGCACCCGGTTGCGGTTCATGGTCGACGTAGGTCTCGAATATCTGTCGCTCGACCGTAATTCGGCAACGCTGTCGGGCGGTGAGAGCCAGCGCATAAGGCTTGCTACACAGCTCGGGAGCGAGCTTGTCAACGTGCTTTATATTCTCGACGAACCGAGCATCGGACTTCATCAGCGCGACAACCGCCGACTTATCGATTCGCTCAAGCGTCTTCGCGATGCCGGAAACTCGGTGATCGTAGTCGAACACGACAAAGACATGATGCTTGACGCCGACTATATTGTCGATATAGGCCCCGGAGCCGGACGCAAAGGCGGAAACGTTGTTTTCAGCGGAACGCCGGAAGAGATGCTGCAGACGTCGACACTGACCGCCGATTACCTGACGGGTCGGCGCGAGATCGCCGTGCCCCCGGTGCGTCGGCCGGGTAACGGCCGCTTTCTCGACCTCATCGGAGCAGCCGGACACAATCTTCAGGGCGTCGATCTCCGCATTCCGCTCGCAACTCTGACAGTTGTAGCCGGAGTGAGCGGCAGCGGCAAGTCATCGCTGATCAACGGAACCCTGCAGCCCATTCTGTCGCGCCGGTTCTACCGCTCTCAGACCGAGCCGCTTCCCTACGGCGAGATACGCGGGCTCGAGAATATCGACAAGGTCGTCACTGTCGACCAGACCCCTTTGGGCAAGTCGCCGCGCTCTAATCCGGCGACCTACACCGGAGTGTTCACCGACATCCGGAATCTCTTCGTAGGGCTTCCGGAATCACGTGTGCGCGGCTATAAGCCCGGACGCTTCTCGTTCAATATAGCGGGAGGCCGATGCGAGACCTGTTCAGGCAACGGCTACCGTACTATTGAGATGAACTTTCTCCCCGACGTGCTTGTACCGTGCGAGACTTGTCACGGCAAGCGCTATAACCGCGAAACACTTGAAGTGAGGTTTAAAGGGAAGTCGATAGCCGATGTGCTCGATATGACAATAAATCAGGCCGTCGAATTTTTTGCCAATATGCCTTCGATTCTTCATAAGATCAAGGTCATGCAGGAGATCGGCCTCGGCTATATAAAGCTCGGACAGCCGTCGTCGACGCTCTCGGGGGGCGAGAACCAGCGCGTGAAACTTGCTACCGAACTTGCCAAACGCGATACCGGGCGCACTCTCTTCATTCTCGATGAGCCGACAACAGGCCTTCATTTCGACGACATTTCCACACTCATGACTGTTCTGAACCGACTTGTCGATCGCGGCAATACGGTCGTTGTCATCGAACATAATCTCGATGTCATCAAGAGTGCCGACTATATTGTCGACATGGGGCCGGGCGGCGGTAAGAACGGCGGAAGAATCATAGCGACGGGCACTCCCGAGGCTATCGCGGCCGGCGAATCTCCTACGGCACCTTTCCTTCGGACGGAATTGCAGGGCCACGCATGAGGCCGCCAGCCTTTGTTGAAAAAAATACTCTGCTCTGAGTATTTCGCAGTTCATACATATTCGCTAATTTTGCATAGAATTAAGCGAGAATATGAGACTATCCGATCTTAAGCCGGGCCAGTCGGCCGTTGTCGTGAAAGTACTTGGTCACGGCGCATTCCGTAAACGTATGATAGAGATGGGGTTTGTCAAGGGACGAACAGTCAAGGATATGCTTCAGGCTCCCCTCAACGACCCTGTGAAATACTCCCTGATGGGATATGAAGTGTCGTTGCGACGCTCCGAAGCAGCCCAGGTTGTCGTAGCCGAAGTCGATGCTCAAGGTCATCCGCGCCCCGACAACGATCCGTCGACATCTGAAATTCCTCTCGCCCCGGGCCATCTTTCGGCAATCAATGTCGCTCTTATCGGCAATCCGAACTGCGGAAAAACGTCTCTGTTCAATGTGGCGTCGGGCGCCAGAGAGCACGTAGGCAACTACAGCGGTGTCACTGTCGATGCCAAAACAGGAACCTTCCGTCAGGACGATGTCACATTCCGTATTGTCGACCTTCCGGGAACCTATTCGCTGGCCTGTTATTCGCCCGAAGAACTCTATGTGCGCAAATATCTGCGCGATAATGAGCCCGATGTAATCGTCAATATCGTCGATGCCACAAATCTCGAGCGCAATCTCTATCTGACCACCGAGCTGATCAACATGAACCGGCCGATGGTTATCGCGCTCAATATGTTCGACGAACTCAAACAGAAAGGGATATCGCTCGACTACAAGAAACTGAGCGAGATGATCGGTGTGCCGATCGTTCCGACAGTGGCGCGCACCGGAGAGGGAATCCGACAGCTTTTCGATGCTGTCATCGCTGTTGCTGAAGACCGTCATGCCGTGGTCCGTCATGTCCATGTCACTCTCGGCAAAGAGCTTGAACAGAGTGTCGGTGTTCTGAACCGCGCCCTGAAGGCCGACCCCGATCTGCGGCCGAGGTTCTCGCCGCGTTATATGGCGATAAAGTTGCTTGAGAACGACAAGGAGGTCGAGAGTCTTGTCGAAGGCACAAAAGACGCAAAAGAGATTTTCGAGCTGCGCGACCGTGAGGTCGAACGTCTCGCCGAGGTGTTTCCGGGCGAGGATGTCGCATCGCTGATTGCTGGAGAAAGCTATGGATTCATTTCAGGCGCGCTTGCCGAGACTATGGAGCAGAATCCGGTAGATTCGGCCGACACAACCCGAGTGCTCGACGCCATCGTAACTAACCGTCTCTTCGGATTCCCGATTTTTCTCGCCATAATGGCGTTCATTTTCTGGGCCACGTTCAGTGTCGGCCAGTATCCTATGGACTGGATCGAGGCAGCCGTCGGCTGGCTCGGCTCGCTGGTCGAGCAGTATATGCCCGACGGGCCGCTCAAAGATCTCATCGGCGACGGCATCATCGGCGGTGTAGGCGGCGTTATCGTTTTCCTTCCGAATATACTCATCCTCTACTTCTGCCTGTCGTTTCTCGAAGACTCGGGCTATATGGCGCGCGCGGCATTCATCATGGACAAGGTCATGCACCGCATGGGAATCCACGGAAAAAGCTTCATACCTCTTGTCATGGGCTTCGGATGCAATGTGCCGGCCATAATGTCGACGCGCTCGATCGAGAGCCGTTCGAGCCGCCTGATAACGATTCTTATAAACCCGTTCATGTCGTGCTCGGCCCGAGTGCCTATCTATGTGCTCCTTATAGGCGCGTTTTTCCCTGACCATGCCACTCTTGCCGTTATGTCGCTATATATATTGGGCATACTCGTGGCGGTGCTGACTGCCAGAATGTTGCGCCGGTTCTACTTCAAAGCCGACGAGACTCCATTTGTCATGGAGCTACCCCCTTACCGCCTTCCGACCTTCAAGGCCTCGTGCCGCCATATGTGGGCGAAGGGGGAACAGTATCTGCGCAAGATGGGCGGCGTTATTCTGGTAGCCTCGATAATCGTTTGGGCGTTGAATTATTTCCCTCTTCACGACGAACAGGCCTCGACACCCTCGTTTGAGGCCGAACAGATCGACGAGGGACGTATCGACACCTCGCGCGACTCCTACCTCGAAATGGCCGGAAAGGCTGTGAATCCGGTTATGGAGCCGGCAGGATTCCACTGGCGCGCCACTGTAGCCGTGCTTGCCGGAATTCCGGCAAAAGAGATAGTCGTGTCGAGTCTCGGAGTGCTTTATACGGGCGATGAGGAAGTTGCCGAATCGAAACTTTCGGAACGTATAAAGGCACCGAATCCTGTAACCGGCAAGCCCGACTTCACATCGGCATCGGCATTGGCCTTTATGGTGTTCGTGCTGCTGTATTTCCCCTGCATGGCTACTCTCGTTGCCATCGTAAAGGAAACCGGCCACTGGGGCTACGGCCTGTTCTCGGTAGTTTACAACACCGCTGTGGCGTGGCTCGCCGCCGTCATCACCTATCAGATTGCCATCTGGCTCTGACTACTACAATCTTGATGTGATTATCTCGGTTGGGTATAGGGTCAAGTCGATACAAAGCATATAAAGGTCTATATTTTAAGGATAATGTCACAGAAGAACCAAATACATATTTTTAATGACCATAAGGTCAGAACGATATGGGACAGCGACAAGGAGGAATGGTATTTTTCGGTCGTCGATGTAGTGGTTGTGCTTACGGATAGCGTTGATCCAAAGCAGTATATAAAGAAAATGCGGTCTCGAGACCCTGAGCTTAACAGCAACTGGGGTACAATTTGTACCCTTGTTCCAATGATAGGAGCCGATGGTAAAATACGCAAGGCAATGGCGGCCGATCCCAAGGGGCTGTTTCGTATTATTCAGTCCATTCCCTCGCCGAAAGCCGAACCATTCAAGCAATGGATGGCACAGGTCGCCGCCACACGTCTTGACCAGATGCAAGACCCGGAACTCTCTATAGAACAAGCTGTGACCGATTATCGTCGTCTTGGTTATTCCGAAGAATGGATTAACCAGCGTCTTCGCGGTATCGAAGTCAGGAAGATGCTTACCGACGAATGGAAACGCGGAGGTCTCGACGATAGCAAATATGGATTGCTTACTGATTTCATTACCCGGCAATGGAGCGGTATGAGAACCAGAGAGTATAAAGACCTCAAAGGTTTGAAAAAGGAATCTCTGCGAGATAATATGACAAACATCGAGCTCGCCCTCAACACACTTGCCGAGGCATCCACTACGGAAATATCCAGACAGCAGAATCCAGAAACTCTCGGACAGCATATCAATGTTGCCAAAAGTGGTGGAAATGTTGCGAAAGTGGCTCGAACAGAACTGGAGTCTAAACTTGGAAGAACTGTCATTTCCTCGGCCAAGGCTTCTGATTATATCAAAGGTCAAGAACCACCTAAAGAGATTGAATAGTACGCCCGATTTATGCGGCTGCTATTCAGTCGGGCGATTCATCAATAATTATCAGTTCTGTTTTGCCCCAATTTGTAAATATCCACGTAGCCCGATAGTCGCACAAAGTGTAGTTTTTTGGCGCTTAATGTGTGTAGGATGGGGCGTTTGCCTTGTGCGGGATTACGGGGTCAGAACTCTGATGTAAAATGGAACTTCAGCTTGGGAAAGTCTTGCTGGGCCATGGTCAGAACGTAGTTTGAGTCGGCAAGGAAGACGTCGCGCCCTTCGCGGTCAATGGCCATGAACTGATGTTTGCGGCGCTTGAAGGCTTCGAGGGCTTCCTGATCGTCGCTTTCGATCCAGCAGGCCTTGTAGAGCGACAGTGGTTCCCAGCGGCAGTTGGCCCCGTATTCGTGGAGCAGACGGTATTGGATGACCTCGAACTGAAGCTGACCGACAGTGCCGATAATCTTGCGGCCGTTGAAGGTGTTGGTGAAGAGCTGAGCAACACCTTCGTCCATAAGCTGCTGAATGCCTTTGTCGAGCTGCTTGGCTTTCATGGGGTCGGTGTTCTCGATATATTTGAACATTTCGGGCGAGAAGCTCGGCAGACCTTTGAAGTGGAGCTGTTCGCCGGAAGTCAGGGTGTCGCCGATCTTGAAGTTGCCGTTGTCGGGCAGTCCGACGATGTCGCCCGGAAAAGCTTCGTCGACGATATTCTTTTTCTGGGCCATGAAAGCTGTCGGTGCGGCGAATTTCATGAGCTTGTTCTGGCGCACGTGGCGATATGGGGCGTTCCTTTCAAACGTGCCCGAGCATACTTTCACAAAGGCTATGCAGCTGCGGTGGTTCGGATCCATGTTGGCGTGGATCTTGAACACGAAGCCGCTGAAAGCCTCTTCCTGAGGCTCGACGGTGCGCTCTTCGGCTTCGACGGCACGCGGTTGCGGGGCTATCTCTACGAAGCAGTCGAGCAGTTCCTTGACACCGAATGTGTTGAGCGCTGACCCGAAGAAAACCGGAGCCAGACGGCCGCGCAGATATTCCTCTTTGTCGAACTCGGGATATACCCCCTCGATGAGCTCAAGGTCTTCGCGGAGCTGGGCGGCATCGGCCTCGCCGACTTCGGCGTCGATGCGCGGATCGTTTATGTCGCTGATCTCATGGCGTTCCGAAACCTTCTGCTTGTCGGGCTTGAAGAGGTCGAGAGTATGCTCATAGATGTTATAGACCCCTTTGAACTTGGCGCCTATATTGATAGGCCACGACAGCGGACGTACGCCGATTTTCAGTTCGCTTTCGAGTTCGTCGAGAATGTCGAACGGGTTGCGCCCCTCGCGGTCGAGCTTGTTGACGAAGATAATCACCGGAGTGTTGCGCATACGGCACACTTCCATGAGTTTGCGGGTCTGCTGCTCGACACCTTTGGCCACGTCGACAACGATGATGACCGAGTCGACGGCTGTCAGCGTGCGGTAGGTGTCTTCGGCAAAGTCCTGATGGCCCGGTGTGTCGAGGATGTTTATCTTGTAGTCGCCGTAGTTGAAGCCCATTACTGAAGTGGCGACCGAGATTCCCCTTTGTTTTTCGATCTCCATCCAGTCGCTCGTTGCCGTCTTCTTGATCTTGTTGCTCTTGACGGCGCCGGCTACATGGATTGCGCCGCCGAAAAGAAGCAGTTTCTCGGTCAGGGTTGTCTTACCGGCATCGGGGTGGGAGATGATGGCGAATGTGCGTCGCCGCTTGATTTCGTCACAAAGGTTACTCATAATACTTGATAAATTGAAAGCGGTTGCAAAATTAATGAAAAACCGCTGAAAAACCGCAGCTTTACATGTATATAGCGCCTAAGTCGGTGTGATGATAACTGAAGTGCGTCAAGAAAACTGAACAAAATGTAAAGTAAACTTGTCAATATGAAAGATATTATTTACCTTTGCCATCAAATATTTCAGATATATGAAAAATCTCCTTTTCCCTCATCAATTTCAGCTCATCGGATGGATTCTGTTCATCCCCGCTCTAATAACGGGAACTCTTATCTGTTTCGGAGTTCTGTCTCTGACAGGCGTTGCCGAACCCGTTGTCAACGACACTGTAATTATCAGCATCGCTCTCGGGGCGCTCTTTATCGTGTGCTCAAAAGAGCGCAACGAGGATGAGATGACGCGGTCAATCAGACTGGCGTCGCTTCTGAATTCGCTGTACGTCTATGTTATACTGCTTGTTGCATGTACTATCGCTATAAATGGCATAGCGTTCGTTTGGTTTGCATTTATTAATCTCGGGCTGTTTCCGATTGTTTTCGTCTGCAACTTCAAGTTGGAGATGCGTCGTTATAATAAGCTGAGCGACAATGAATAACCGAATAAAGGTTGAACGCGCTGAGATGAATATAACTCAGCAGCAGCTTGCCGACGCCGTCGGTGTGAGCCGCCAGACTATTGTCGCGATCGAGAAAAAACGGTTTCTTCCGTCAACACCGCTGGCTCTGAAAATAAGCCGCTTTTTCGGCAAGCCGGTAGAGAAAATTTTTATGCTTGAAGAAAACGATTAAAAACCATAAATATGAAAAACCGGGTAAAATTCAGCACATATTCAATAGCTATTACGGCGGCTGTTCTGCTTCTCAGCGCTGTCGGCATAGTCTCGCTTGTCGGCGAAACCGACAGGCTTGTCATATTCTGCGTAATATTGGGGGTTGCGATTATTTCGGGACTCTATTATTGTCCCGTTTCCGTTGAAGCGAATCAGTCGGGCATAGTGCTTAATAGACTTATCTCGCGACCCAGATATTTCTCATACGGCGAGATTGCGTCGGTCGACACGTGCTATCCCTCGGCGGGG
>OGQN01002154.1_pt1 | contig 14532 bp, 19 predicted proteins | sample 1553231 | NCBI WGS metagenome assembly OGQN01 (sample SAMEA2579950, study PRJEB22360) | human gut metagenome | biome: human gut; feature: human-associated habitat; material: faeces | place: Denmark | collected 2008/2010 | reverse complement strand
ACCTGCGGATATTTTCTTCCGATACAGATCCGACCGTTTCCACATAATAGGAATGGTTCCACAGCTCCCCTTTCCAAAGCTGGTTTCTTATTTCCGGAAAACGTTCGAAAAGTTTCCTGCCGGAGATCCCCTTCAGGTATTTCACGATCGCAGTTATGGATAATTTCGGAGGGGCTGACACAAAACAGTGTACATGGTCTCCTTCCCCACATTCAAACAGATGGACCGTAAAGCCCTTATCTTCTGCGATCTCCTGCACCAGTTCCTGCAGATATGCCTCGACCTCCGCATTTAATATCTTCCGCCGGTATTTCACTGACCATACCATATGGTAATTAATATTACACACAAGTGCGGTAATGTATACGATTTTCTTTCATACATATATGTATACCATGATATCAAAAATTTCGCAATAAAATATCGAACATATTTTCTTTTTATAATGCTAGATACAGCTTTTATATGGAGAAATTGAATGAAAACCGTTTTGTTATTTTTATTTATTATGAGTGCAGATATGCACAGTTTGCGCTTTCATCTCGGTAATTGAATTGCCGAGGATTCCCGCTTATTATCCTAAATCCTTTAATACCAACTCAAGTATAACATAGATATAACCCCTGTAGTGCATAAACTCGAAATATTCCTGTTCACTGGCAAATAAAATGTATTTGCCTTCTACGTATCCCATGTATCCGTTGCTTGTGTTATAACCTTTCATCTGCCAGTTCCCCCTTGATTTCTTTTTCTAATATTATCAGTTTACACCAAATGGCTGTGCAAAAATCCCGACAACCAAAAGGCTAAACTTCCTAAATCATTTTTGTATTCAACAGCTAAAGATAGAGAATAGCAAGGACAGGAAGTAGTTACCCACCTTCCGGACATTCGTCCCAGAACAGAAATCCTACTGGAATACTTGCAGATAAATAAAGAAAGCAGCTCATCTTCCTTTGTCACAGTAAGTCCTGTGTCATAAAGCTGATAAGCTGCCATTTTGTTCTGCAGGTATTCTATTTGTTCTCGCTCAACCTTTTCTTTAGCTCAATGATATTCTCCTCAATCCGCTGTATCACAGTCTTGAAATCATCATCTGATTTCCCCGTTGGATCATCAAGTCCCCAGTTATCATCAAATGCTCTTCCAATAAAAGGACATCCCACATTACAGCCCATTGATATTGCAATATCAACATCTGGGATATCAGCAATCAGCTTACTATACTGACCATTTGCTTCCATGTCTATTCCATAAATCTCTTTCATGATACGAACGGCATCCTGATTAATCTGAGACTTTGTCTCTGTTCCGGCCGAATAGCTTTCAAATATATCTGATGCCAGATGTTTTCCCAATGCCTCTGCTATCTGACTACGGCATGAATTATGAACACAGATAAATGCGACTTTTTTCTTATTCATGAAACGGACACCTCTCCTTAATACATTGGTTGTTCTTATCAGAATGAATACACTTTATAACAGGCTTTTCCATTTGTATATTGAAATTCTCTGCCACATAGTCAATCGCTGAGATTATGGCCATATAAGAATCTCTTTTACAACATCTTGGTCCACCAATGCTCCCGATTGCGTCAAGTGCCTTGAAAGTCATTTTATTAGCAAGCCCCCAAGATTCATTTTTAAGTGGGGTTGCTCCTGAGATTATTGATATAAACACTCCTGCACTAATACCAACGCCACAAGCTCCCCAGAATCCACATACACCGCCTGGAACAGCTTTTCCTCTATTCAATGATTGTGGAATTAACCTGATATTCAGCTTTCTGCATTGCAGAAACAGCTTTCCAAAAACAACGATAATCAATAACATTTAACGGCACTCCCATCAATTCGGAAGTGCCACTTTTTCCAACTTATTATTCACATCAAAGCAAACCTTGTCCCCTTCATTGATGTTACATTCATAGAGCATAGCATCCTCTGCTTTTATCCTTATTTCTTCGCCTGAAGAATTCGTAAGCGTCACTATTGCCATGACTGGCATGCCTTTCGGTCGCTCTTCACAACCGAAGTCCAGGTCTTCATCAATTCGTTTTACTGTGTATATCATAGCAATTCCTCTGAAAATAATATTAGAAATCAGTTCTCCATGTTCCTTCGAATTTTCTCTATCAAAGTGATATCTGCCGGTAACCAGGCAACGCTGTTCAGTTGATCCTTCGTAAGCCATTTTGCAGCTTCCGCTTCTTTTAGTTCCAGGTGACCCGCTGTGACCTCTGCCCAGAAGCAATCCATGGAAAGGTGAAAGGTGGGATAACCATACTCTATAGTGTCAATCAAATCCCCTACCTTAATTTCTGTATCCAGTTCTTCCATGATTTCTCGCTTTAATGCTTCCTGAGGAGTTTCTCCTGCTTCGATTTTTCCTCCAGGAAACTCCCAACCGCCTTTCAGCTCACCGTAACCACGAGCCGTTGCAAAAATTTTATTCTTTTCTTTCATATTGTCGCAGATAACTGCTGCAACTACTTTTATTGTCTTCATTTGTTTCGTACCTCAAATCATTTATGCTGTAATATTTGACTGTAAATACCGTAATAAATCTTCTCTCACTGGATGATGCATTTTCATCGTTACTTTCGTGATCGGCTGCATACGTCCGCGATTATCTTCTTTCCGGGCATTTCTGGCTCCCACCAATCCCATTGTCACTTTCTTATCAAAAACTTTTTCAAAAGATTTTTTAGCCTGCTTCGCAAGTGTCACACGATGAACCAGAAACAACACTCTTTTGAAACCAAGCTCACGCATAGCAAGTGCGGATGCATATATCTTTCCTGTTCCCGAATTTGTCAAGAGAGTACGCACATCTTTTTATTTCTAATCACATAGAATTACAAAGCAATGCTCTTGTTTGCCTTTGGAAGCATATCCGCAGGAATCGAATTATGCAGCTTCCATACGAAACTGACAGGTCTCTCTCCTTCATGCTTCACATAATCTGCATTTCCTAAAAAAGTATATGGTGCTGTATATGAACCAAGCCTTTTAAATTCACGAACAAATAATGATATGATATCACCTGTATTCTTGTGATTAATATATCTCTGTATTTTTGCACTCGCTTGCCTATCCTGACTTTGGCTTTGCCAATGAAAGAGCTTATCGTTAATTGCATAATCCTCATACATAGTAGATGGAGAGAAATCTTTCTCTGATTTGTTCAGATTAATAAAAAAGATATCTGTTTTTTTATCTTCAAAACGTTTTACACCTTCTCTGAATTCCGGTGATTCTGTCTCTGTAAATAATCCAAATGCAGCCATAATCTGATTTGTGTTATAACGGCAGTGTAAATCCAGAGGACAAAGATAAGAGTATTCATTTCTCCCAGCAACAAAACTGATATGCTTACGATTGTATTTCAAAATCTGCAGAACTTCATCTCTTACAAAAGTTTCCTTTAGGACTGACTCAATTCCTTCATCGATACTTTGGAAACCGCATTTAGCCGGATTCTTTTTATAAAATGTATAATAAAGCATATTTCGCATGATGCGTTCTTCTTCGTTATTTGCAACTTTATTACCGTCAATATATCTGATCCAATAATCCAGTAGTCTGGCTGAGTTCACATGGAAAAATCCGGTCATCATACTGTAAATTTTATCATCTACATCTCTGTCATCTTCAATAATGCCTGCCCACTTTTTTAAGCGGAACAAAGATCTGGCACCTGTATTCTGATAGAAATCATACAGAGACATATTATATTCCAGCAAAAAGTTTTCCAGATTAAGCGGTAATCCAGTATCTTCTTCAAAGGTTCTCACCATTTCAATCAGTGCTCTTTTGTTATTATCTGTCTGCTTCAGGTTCTCCAGAATATATTCTTTTGCATACTTTTCAAGTTCGATATAGCAACCTCTTGGCAGATTGCTGAATCCATCCTCCACCTGTTTACGAATGGATTTTCGGCCTTTCCCTACAATTGCCTCAAATTTCATTGCAAAATTATACTTTTTGTTTGCCTGTCCAATAAAATCAAGAACCGTAAGGCAATCTTTCCCTGGACTTAAACGTAACCCTCGTCCTAGTTGCTGTAAAAATACAGTCGCACTTTCTGTTGGCCTCAAGAATAAGACGGTGTCTATAGCCGGGATATCCACACCCTCATTATATAAATCCACAACGAAAATAAAGTTTATCTTTCCACTTAACAAATCTGTTTTTGCATCATTTCGAATATCGTCTGCACTTTTCGAAGATAATGCAATGGACGGGATTCCTTTATCATTAAAATATTTCGCCATGTAATTTGCGTGAGCAACACTGACACAAAATCCAAGACCTTTCACAGACGAAATATCTGTCACATATTTTTTTACACTGTTTAAAATCAAAGCGCAACGTCTTGTATCTGCCGTATATACTTTTTCCAGCTCTGACACATCATATTTACCACGCGTCCATTTGAAATTCCTATAATCTGTGTCATCTGTTACACCCAAATACTGAAAAGGACTTAACAGATTTCGATCAATCGCTTCACCCAACAGTAATTTTGATGCAATACGTCCATCAAAATACTTCAGGATATCCTTACCATCCATTCGGTCAGGAGTAGCAGTCAATCCTAATAGAATCTTCGGCTCATAGTATGCCAGTAATTCCTGATAAGAATCAGCTGCTGCATGGTGGAATTCATCCACTATGATAAAGTCATAATAATCCTTGCTTGTCCACTGAGAAAGCTTTGCAGAATTGAATGACTGGATACTGATAAACAGATGCTCAATATCCGTTGGTTTATAACCATCTACGTACAACTCACCAAAATTAAAGTCATTCAAAACTTCCTGGAATTTCTGAATGCTCTGTTCGAGAATCTCCTTTCTGTGAGCCACAAATAACAAGCGTGCTCTTGGGTTCTTCTCCTTAAAAGCTTTATAATCAAATGCCGCAATAATTGTTTTTCCAACACCTGTCGCTGCAGAAACCAGATTACGATAATGTCCGTATACTTCTCGTTCTGCAGCAAGATTATCCAAAATTTCCTGCTGATATGCATATGGTCGAATCGAAACCTGAAGACTACGTTTTGACTTTCTATCAAATGCAGCCCTCGTTAATTCTTTTTTCAGCTTTTCATGACAGTCTGGGTTTTCAGGGTCAAAGGTTTCAAAAGAGGCATCATTCCAGTAACTCTCAAAGGAAACCGAAAACTTTTTCACAATATCAAATGACTCTTTCTCAGTCACCTTCACATTCCACTCCAATCCCCCAGTCAAAGCTGGATTTGAAAGATTTGATGAGCCAATATATGCAGTTGAAAATCCAGTGTCTCTTTTAAACAAATAAGATTTTGCATGCATACGTGCATGATTCGTTTCATAATTAATCTTCACTTCCGTATTTGGAAGCTCTGCAAGAGCAACAATCGCTTTATAATCTGTAGCCTGTGTATAAGTCGTTGCAATCACACGTAAACGAACACCCTCTCGTTTCGTGAATGCAGTCAATTCCACAAGAAGTGGACGTATTGCACTCCACTTAATAAATGAAACCAAAAGATCAATAGAATCAGAGGACAAGATTTCTTTCTTCAATTCCGAAAGCATACTTGGCTCATTTTTAGATCCTGTAAACAAGGCATTCTCTACAATTGACGTTTCCGGATGCACAGCTTTGATTGTATTAATGCTTCTTGCTGAATTCATTTTTTCATATAATGAGGTTAATACTTCTCCTTTTTCAAGAATGATATTATCCTCAAATTCAGGTTCATTCGTATGCTCTGCTATTTCCTGAACGATTTCATTACATAAGCGAATTTGTGCCAGTAACGATTCATTTTCTTTAGATGACGGGAAACTGTCTCTTAAGTATTGCAAAGCCTGATTTATGACATATGATATGTATATGGTAAGAATACGTCTTGCATCCTCTCCATCAAGTTTTTCTAATTCTATATCATATTTTTCACGATCAAGCTGCTGCAGTTCTTTATTTATTCTCGTATTAACAATCTGTTCGTATATCCCATTTTTTAACATTAAACCCATCTCCTTGTTATGTATCATTCCTATTTACAACAATGTAAGTCAGAATATACTGTTATTATTAATTATACTACACAGACTCATAATTCGGTGGGAAAATTTTCCGGAAGCAATTCTTCGAAATACATATAATTATAAGGAAAATTCATAATGCTTTCTTCCACTCTTCTGTTCGTGGCTCTGCTGTTTTCTTGTTTCTACTTCAATCTGCTTTGCAGCAAGTGCTTGTAATACACTTGTCATAAATAAGATTCTGGAATTTCAGCTTGTTCTAACAATTTTTCGCTTTGATAGGCATTCTTCGTAAATCCAATATGTTAAATAAAAACGCCAGTAGAATACTCCACTGACGCCTTACAAATACTATTGTTTTTTCTTATTATGTATTAATAACTTTACTTATGATTCCCAATAGCATTTGAATCATTCTCTCAAATGACTCCTTAAATTTTTGTATTCTACCCTATCACACTGGCACCAAATGGCATGAAAGAAAGTCTTGCCATCTTGAAAAACTGCTTTCCAAACGGAATTCCAACTATCGTAATACACCATATACAACCAACTATCAGATTTCCAAGCGCCATTTCCCAACCAAAAAATACAATCCATATGAGATTTACCAAGAATGAAAACATACCATTTCCATACACGATTTCTTTTCCAAACGGCCAGAATGCCAACGTTGCAAATTTAAAGCATTGCAGGCCTACCGGAATTCCAATAATTGTAATACACCATATGCATCCTGCAAAAACCCATGCCAGTCCACCCAGCAATCCTCCAAATATAAACCAAAGGATATTACCTATAGTTCTCATGATAACACATCCCCCTTAAAGTCCTCTGAACATCTGATCAACATGATTTCTACGATTTCTCAACCAGCTTTACGGCAGAATCTCAAGCCAGTATCCATCTGGATCTACAATGAAATAGATTCCCATCGCTTCATTTTCGAAGCAAATACACCCCATCTCTTCGTGCTTCTTGTGCGCTGCCTCATAATCCTCCGCCTTAAATGCCAGGTGGAATTCGCATTCACCCAGATTATATGGCTGTGGATGATCTTTAAGCCAGGTAAGTTCCAACTCAAAATCACTTACATCATTGCTCAAATACACAATGATAAAATCATCGGTAGTCTTTCTTCTCACTTCGTGCAGATCAAGGGCCTCGTTGTAAAATTTAATAGATCGGTCCAGGTCTGATACATTGTAATTTTCGTGAATCATCTTAAATTTCATAGTTCTTCTCCTTTTGTACATTTTGTGTTTCTAATACGTGACTTAAATGTCAAATCTCCAACCACAATCGCCATGATAAATCATTTGTTTTGTCATACCACCGTCAATACAGATATTTTCACCTGTAATAAAGCCTGCTTTTTCAGAACAAAGAAACAGTACCATATTGGCAATATCCATGGGATTTCCCACACGATGAACCGGCTGCTGCACTGCATCTGCTCCTGTATATTCGGTAAAGTCAGTATCTATCCATCCCGGAGAGATTGAATTGACTCGTACTCTTCCTGCAAGGCTGACTGCCAACGCATGAGTTAATGCTGAAATTCCGCCTTTTGCTGCGGTGTAACTTTCTGTTTGCGGTTGACTCATACGGTCACGGGAAGATGAAATATTGACAATGGCAACTCCTTCAGAAAAATATGGCTGAAATAGTTTGGCCAGATAAAACGGTGCCGTAACACCTACTTTTAATGCATAATTGAATTCTTCATAAGAGCAGTTGTCAATTCCTTTCATCAACGGTAATGCGTTGTTGATAAGATAATCCACATGACCATATTCAGTAATCACCTTTTGAGCAAATTTCTCCAATGTATCCTGCTGTGCAAGATCACCGGTAAAGTAAACTCCAAGCTGTTTATCAATGCTGCAGATAAGGGCTCCTTGCTTCTGAAATTCCTCTGCAATAGTCTTTCCAATGCCCTGCGCGCCTCCCGTCACAATCACTACTTTATTTTTAAACTCCATATAAAACCCTCCCCAAAAATCCGCTTTCTATTTCTGCTGCCACAACATTGTGTATTCTTTTCACCAGTAACATCATCTAATTATTCAGATGTATTCTTTATTCCAATCTTATTACTGAATTCCGGATTTTTCTCTGTCTTTTCTATTATTCGGATCAATCGAATTCTCTGTGCTGCTTCCATCTGATCACCTCATTTATATTCTCCCCTATCACACGGGCACCAAAATCAACTATTTAATTCCTGGAACATTTTTCTGCATCAATCGCAAGTACAAACATCAGAGCACCCAACGCATTTCCTGGATCCTGCACATCAATAACATATGTATCAGTCATATGAAACAGTTCTTTACTAACCCGTGCAATTGAATAACCGCTTCGATCAAGAATGCTATAATCCCATTCCATAATTGTTCCATCAATATGCCATCCATTATAATCAATATTATAATGTGGTGTCAGGAATGAGAATTCTTTGCTTAGGCATCCGATATAACTGCCGTTTTTATAAATGTGAATTAAAAACTTTATCCTCACACGACTGAAGTCGCGTGCTTCCAGACGCTTTAGGCGTCAGACTAAATATCGGCGGATACGCCTGTAACTTAGGCCAGCGCAGTTATGCGCATTTTTCCATGCCAGATATGGCAGGTTCCCACATTGCAGGTAGTCCGCTGTATATCTGCCTGCATTTATGCTGCCTTTAAGATTTCCATTTGTAAATGAAGTTCTTTCAGATCTGCATAAACACATGAGGTTCTACGCTTTACCGAAGGGACTTTTGCCTCCAGCAAAGACCTTTCCGTTACCGGAAGGGGTTTTAAAAGTTCTCTGATAAAATATCTTGCTCCGATATTATACGATGCCGACAGGTCACAGTTATATCTTTTTCCTGTCTGGAATACACAAAGACTGTGATTTTTCGGGTCACGGGACACACTTCCGGAGCCATCGTATGCAAGCCTGCTCGTATTCCATGCGCAGACTCTGGATACCCGCATTCCTTTTCTGTGTGCCTGATGCTCACAGCGTTTCTGGATATCCCGTTTTCTCCACAGATGCAGTTTCTGTTTTTTCTTTCCGGATATCTTTCCCTGCATTTCCAGATACTCGAATACGATTACATCTGCATGGTTCTCTTCTGCATTTTTTACGATCGCACCTGCAATTTTTCTTCCCAGCTCTATGTTCAGGCGTTTCGTATATGCCCATCTTCCCCGTGACTGCGCAGAGCCGTGTTCCCTCTGGAATCTTCGGATCCGGCCCAGTGTGCGGTACATCCGGTCTTTTTCACTGGGATGATTGATAAATTTTCTCCCCAGGACAGTTCCGTCTGCCCGCATAATGGTACAGACCGCATCGGTATTGATTCCCAAGTCCACACTACAGATGATCTGTTCTTTTACCGGTGTCTTCGTAAGTGTCACTTCTTCCGTATAAGAAAAACGCAGGAAATATTTATGGTGCCTTTTCTCCAGTGTCGGGGCTGATGCCTTTTTCCCCGACCAGTTCCTGCGCAGATATTCCATATCTGTGTGATTTAAACGCACACAAAACCATTTCCAGTCATGACCATCATACAGTTTCAGGTATGCTTCGTCTTTTCCTTCTTTTTCCTCTCTGTACATGACATCACGATAAAAAACAGGCATGGCATGATTCTCATACGCCAGTCTGGGTTTCCCTGCTTTTTCTCCTGACTTTTCCCACAGATCCATCCGTGTTTCGTAAGAAGATACACTTCCCAATGCATGCTGGATTGCGGCTCGCCTCAGGTAGGACGGCATCTTCGGAAAGCGAAGATCAAAATCAAAGCGTGCAGGATTCTTTTTTGTAGTATGCACCAGATGCTCTGCAGCATTAAACCGCCTTTTGGCATCCGGTATCTCTGCCAGTTCTTCCCACACCTGCTCATATATTTCTGTCAGGTAACTGACCGCAGACCGGTAGATTTCCAGTGTCTGGCGGACTGGGATATTCTGTTTTCGTAATTCTACGCCATAGCTGGATACGGTCTGCATCTCTTTTCCTCCAACAAATCATTTCTTCTGTCAGGCTTTTTTCTTTTCTTTTTCCTTTTGTCCTTCGATGTAGGCAAGCACCTGGTCTCTGCTCCTGTCACTGACCGTTATGGCACAGTAAGACGGATTCCACAGATGCCCACCCCACAGTTCCTTTTTTAACTCCGGATACGCAAGAAACATCTGGCGTGCAAGATTTCCTTTCATGATCTTGATCATATCTGAAATATAAAACTGAGGTTTACAGTCCACAAGCAGATGGATATGATCCGGCATCACCTCCATTGCCAGGATCTGAAATTTATATTCTTCTGCAAGATTCTGTAACATTTCTTCGCATTCTGTATCGATTCCGTTTTTTAAAACCTTTTTTCTGTATTTTGTACACCAGACAAGATGATACTGCAAGGAATAGACATATCCCCTACCATATGAAAGTTTGTTTTTATCTATATTAAATATATCTTTTTCCATATAAATATTATACCATATGTATTGGTTTATGTAAACATTTGTTCTGTTGTTTTGTAAAAAAATTTGCGCGTCTAACTCATCACTGGAAGTAACGAGAATGCGACGCGCAGTTATTCAAAATCATTTTTCCGGAATTATTGCAGAAACTGAAGAAGGGTATATTTTTACTTATGACCAGGATTATCTGGACAGAGAAGATACAGTGGCGGTAAGCCTGACACTTCCATTACGTCAGGAGCCTTATGAAACAACTATATTGTTTCCTTTTTTTGACGGACTGATTCCAGAAGGATGGCTTCTGGGGGTGGTCAGCCGAAACTGGAAAATCAACCAGAAAGACCGGTTTGGATTACTGTTATCTGCCTGCAGAGACTGCATTGGCGATGTTTGTATCAGGAGAGAAAAGGTATGAAATGCTTGTGTTGTGGAAAGCCAATAACAAATAGTGCAACGAATGTGGAAAAAGAATGGTGCTGGCATAAAAAATGTGTAAAGAAATTTTTCCAGACAGATGAATTACCGATCTTGGATATTACGAAAGATCAACTGGAAATCCTGGCAAATGAGACGGTAAATGAGGGACTTACCGTGCCGGGAGTTCAGAAAAAGCTTTCCCTGCATTTATCAACAGATCTTAATGCAAGACTTACAATTGTGGACTATCCGACAGGATATATCCTGAAGCCGCAGACGGAAGAATTTCATAATATGCCGGAATTTGAGGATCTGGCAATGCGTCTCGCAGAAATTATGGGAATCCAGACAGTTCCCCATGCTCTTATAAAAATGAATGATGAATACGCGTATATTACTAGAAGGATAGACCGGGAAATATCAGAAAAAGAGACCAAACTATATGCTATGGAAGACTTCTGTCAGCTGTCTTACCGACTGACACAGGATAAATATAAAGGTTCATATGAACAATGCGGAAGAATCATAAGAAAATATTCTGCAACACCGGGCTTAGACCTGTCAGAGCTGTTTCTGCGTGTTGTTGGATCTTTCGTTATGGGAAATTCAGATATGCATTTGAAAAATTTTTCACTAAAGGAAACGGAGCCTGGTAGCAGAAATTTCCAATTATCAAAAGCATACGATATGCTTCCTGTTAATGTGATCATGCCAGAAGATAAAGAACAGCTGGCACTCACAATAAATGGCAAAAAACGTAATATTCATAAAAAAGAATTTCGGATACTGGCAGAATCCTGCGGGATCCCATTAAATTCTGCGGAACGTATGATGAAAAAAGTATGCTCATTAAAGGCAAAACTTTTTACACAGATAGAAGAATCTTGCCTGTCAGCAGAGCAAAAAGAGCAAATAGGGGAACTTATTTCAAAAAGGATTGATATTTTGAGTTAGATAAAAGGCTGTTCACATTGCCAAAAAGTATCGTTTGTTTTATACTGAAAATGATAGAAAGGAGGAATGGATTTATATGCCACAGACAATTCATACACTGCTTATTCAATACTTATCAGAGATACAAAAGATATATGGGGCGCACTTAAAAAGCGTGATTCTATATGGTTCCTATGCCAGAGGAGATTATACACCAGATTCAGACATAGATATAATGATTCTGGTAGATCTTTCCGTAGAAGAAATGGATGCATATTCAGATGCTCTTTCAGAACTTGGATTTAAATATAATGTTCAGTATGATATATGGATGATGCCTGTAGTGAAAAATCAGCAGCATTTTTACCACTGGGCAGCGTCTTATCCATTTTATTCTAATGTTCAAAAGGAGGGAGTTGTTTTATATGAAGCAGTCTGACTCCATTGATGTGGGAACTCAGATGGATGTGGTACGGCATCGCCTGAATGTTGCAAGAGAAGATCTGGAAACAGCTCATCTTACATTCGAAGCAGAACAGTATCGTGGAGCAAATAACAGAGCTTACTACAGTATATTTCATACAATATGTGCAGTACTTGCGAAAGAAGGAGTCGCTTTTAAACGCCATAAGGATACGCTTAGCTATTTTAATAAAAATTATGTGCAACCAGAAATTTTTCCACGTGAATTAGGCAGGAAAATTGTGAAAGCTGAAGAAATTCGACATGCAAGTGATTACGATACTTTTTATATAGCTTCGAAAATGATAACTGCAGAGCAAACCAGAGCAGTAATAATTCACAATCAAAACCATCCCGACTATTGAGCTCATTCTTATAGTTGGGATGGTTTTATGTATGGGTAAGGAATTGTATGTTATATAAATTTTAGAATTCTTTTATGCGGAGATTATTATTTTTCCGATTATTTTTTCGATGGTCAGACCCCTCCGGCCTACAGAAGTTCTGTTGAATGCGCGGAGACCTGCATAGTAGGTTCCCTTCCTTACATTCTTGAATGTTGCTGTTACAACGTTAGTATAGCACTTCAACGCTTACCAATATTCCTCCACATAACCAGCCGCATCTTCTTCTGATAATGAAAATACCTTCATCAGGTTTTTCACTGTAACATCTTTACTGGCGTTAAAACTTTTACAGGTACTGATTGTTGCCTGGATACCCTCTAACCGTCCTTCGCGCCGTCCCTCAAGTTTTCCCTCATTCATTAACTCTTCCAATGCAGTACACATATTAACCTGACCTCCCTTCCGTTCTGATTTCAAAGCATGGTCTATCAGTTTCTGCGACTGGGTGATCGCGCCGATTACAATTCCCAGTTCGGATGTGATATTTCTGTTTTTATATACCGTATTGATTCTTTGGTAATCGCGTTCATAAATAGAACGGCTGATATCAAACACAGCAGCAACTCCCGGATCTTGAAAATCACAGTTCTCACTTGCCCTCAGCTGAAGCAGATTCATTTTATAATCCGACACCATTGGACGGACTTTTTCAGGAATCTCAAGCATATCTGCCAGACATAGCGGGCCATCCCATGGCTCTTCTCCATAATAAACACAAAGGCTGATTACTGGATGCAGTCTATCTGTTTTTTTTCATATTCGAGAGAAACTCATCTGAAGATTCAAAATGACCATCCTTCTTGTTTTTAGCAGCGATCTCATTATATTCTTTTAGATAAGAGAAAGCATCTCCTACCATATGCCGCAACGGCATCGCGTAATGGATCTTTGCCTGATTCTCCAGTCCCCAGAGGACAAAATCAATGCCATAGGCAGTTTTCTTTACAACATCCAGTATTTTCTGGACAGTTTCTGCATGACCATTAAATTTGATCAGTGAAGAAACATCGGTGTCAGCTTCTGTAAGGTCATTCGGATCCAGCACTTGTTCCCCATCGAATAATGCCGCATTGAACAAGTCTGCAAAATGGCGGTTGTTTCTCCAGAAGTTCTTTAGTATGGTATCTGGTTTTACTTTATTTTGTTCCAGCGTTCGACACCTCCTGCTGTTTTGTTACTACCACTATATCACATATAACGTTTTATTTCCATAAGAGAATTTGTCGAAATGTGTCATTTGGCAATATATTCAAGGGTTCTTTTCAGTGGTCAGATCCCAATGTGCTAAAATGTGCGAAATTATAAATGAGCAATGGGAAAAACTGGCACGTAAATATGGACTATCAAGGAATGCCATAGAATATATGCGTCCAGCATTTGATATGCGGTTAAAAGAATAATAGATTATTTTCGGTGGTGAGCCCCGCCGGGCTGACTGCAATTAAAACCATCTCGACTATGTATATTATTCATATAGCTGGGATGGCTTTATGTATGGGTAAAAAATTTTATGTTATATAAATTTTAGAATTATTTTATGTGGAGATTATTATCTTTCCGATTATTTTCGGTGGTCAGACCCCTCCAGTATTCTTTCTATTTAATTTTTAAAGAACATATTTCAATGTATACAGATATAATTCATTTAAGTTGACGCTAAGTTCCCAACATTGTGGTCAGGCCCCTTCGGTTTTTGTAAATGAAACAGATAATCCGGCAGGAAATCTGCCGGATTGCACAAAAATGCCAATGACACAAAACTTAGCAGATCTGTGACATGGGAGCAAATCTGATT
>OGQN01002153.1_pt1 | contig 14533 bp, 11 predicted proteins | sample 1553231 | NCBI WGS metagenome assembly OGQN01 (sample SAMEA2579950, study PRJEB22360) | human gut metagenome | biome: human gut; feature: human-associated habitat; material: faeces | place: Denmark | collected 2008/2010 | reverse complement strand
GATCATCCCCACGCGTATGGGGACAAGAATTTCAAAATCCCCCTTTGGCGGTTTCGGGTAGGATCATCCCCACGCGTATGGGGACAAGTAGGTATCGCTATAGATCATGATATATAAGTGAGGATCATCCCCACGCGTATGGGGACAAGTCGTTTGTGTTCTTCGGGGCAAAGGTGGTTGTAGGATCATCCCCACGCGTATGGGGACAAGCCAACTACAAGCAAGCGTTAGATAAAGCAGGAGGGATCATCCCCACGCGTATGGGGACAAGTGATTGACGAACTCGGCGAACTGGAAATCGAAGGGATCATCCCCACGCGTATGGGGACAAGTTTATATGCCACTCGGGGTGACCGCCTGAGCAAGGATCATCCCCACGCGTATGGGGACAAGTTGGGCTTGATATATGGTATCAGTTTGATAATAGGATCATCCCCACGCGTATGGGGACAAGACGCTATCCAACAAATCCCGTAAGGCTTGCTGGGGATCATCCCCACGCGTATGGGGACAAGACGCTATTTATTTTAGCGGCAGTCATAGTGATAGGATCATCCCCACGCGTATGGGGACAAGCAACATTGTTTTGGAAGAAAAATATGCAGAAGAGGATCATCCCCACGCGTATGGGGACAAGGATAGCAACAGCGGAAATGTTTAACAGTGGTGAGGATCATCCCCACGCGTATGGGGACAAGACTTGGACAGCAAACACTATATTTGGCGTTGTAGGATCATCCCCACGCGTATGGGGACAAGTCAACGGCGTTTCCGGCTTCATTGAAAAAATTGGGATCATCCCCACGCGTATGGGGACAAGCCGAGTGGCATATAAAAAATGACGCACTAGAAAGGATCATCCCCACGCGTATGGGGACAAGAACGGAGATGTCGTTGAAAAGTCCGAAACACCGGGATCATCCCCACGCGTATGGGGACAAGATTTATTAAAAATAGGGGCAAAAAGCAACAAAAGGATCATCCCCACGCGTATGGGGACAAGGTATTGTTATACGTTGTTGTATCAGTCAAATTAGGATCATCCCCACGCGTATGGGGACAAGGGACTTATCACAAAAGGCAAAGATATAAATCTTGGGATCATCCCCACGCGTATGGGGACAAGCAGAAACGACCTCACCGTCTGCAATGGCAATTAGGATCATCCCCACGCGTATGGGGACAAGGCAGTTTTAGAAGAAAAAAAGTTTATTGAGGAGGGATCATCCCCACGCGTATGGGGACAAGCAACGCTATGTTTGGGCTTGATATATGGTATCAGGGATCATCCCCACGCGTATGGGGACAAGTAATAGTTGCCATGGCTACCCTTGCGTGCGGGCAGGATCATCCCCACGCGTATGGGGACAAGCACCAAAAAATGACAAATGACCAGACAGGGAAAGGATCATCCCCACGCGTATGGGGACAAGAATCGCCATATACCCAGATTTCTCTGTTAAACAGGATCATCCCCACGCGTATGGGGACAAGGATTATCCTTATATCGTTACTTGTCACGACCAAGGATCATCCCCACGCGTATGGGGACAAGATTTTTTTACCCCTATTTTATATAAATACTCAAGGATCATCCCCACGCGTATGGGGACAAGGAGGATAAAAACCGCAAAATCTTCATTACGCACGGATCATCCCCACGCGTATGGGGACAAGTGTAGTTTGCAACTTCTGCAAGTCGCTGATTTAGGATCATCCCCACGCGTATGGGGACAAGTTTTCCTTTACCAATTTGATAAATATTTGGATAGGATCATCCCCACGCGTATGGGGACAAGCAAGCGTTAGATAAAGCAGGAGTTAGCTACGACGGATCATCCCCACGCGTATGGGGACAAGGCTCCGAACGGTGACTTCATAATTTTTGATGAGGGATCATCCCCACGCGTATGGGGACAAGACTTGTCAACATTTGGTTATTCCAACCAAAATGGATCATCCCCACGCGTATGGGGACAAGGTTTTGCACCCCATGTTTTAAACTTGCTATATGGGATCATCCCCACGCGTATGGGGACAAGCCGATTGTAATTAAAGTTTTTCCGCCCGAATAAGGATCATCCCCACGCGTATGGGGACAAGAACAGTTTTGCTCGGAATAAAATCTCTCTCATAGGATCATCCCCACGCGTATGGGGACAAGTAATAATTTGCAAGCTTGACAATGGAAACATTAGGATCATCCCCACGCGTATGGGGACAAGTGATTAAAATCAGACCGTATAGAAAAAGTGTTAGGATCATCCCCACGCGTATGGGGACAAGAAATAACAAGATGTATACCTATCCTTTTTGTTAGGATCATCCCCACGCGTATGGGGACAAGTAAGGTCAACCCCTCAGAACCTTAAAAAATAAAGGATCATCCCCACGCGTATGGGGACAAGTTAAGCTTTGCGTTTACTTTACACAAAAATTCAGGATCATCCCCACGCGTATGGGGACAAGATTTTCTGCGTCAAAGGCTTTAGGGTCAATGTGGGATCATCCCCACGCGTATGGGGACAAGCTCAATACGTTCTCTCATTTCTTCTATGGTTAGGGATCATCCCCACGCGTATGGGGACAAGGTGAAAAAATCAGCGTTTACACACCGAAAACGGGGATCATCCCCACGCGTATGGGGACAAGACCGCCTTTTTACCGATTTGGGCGATAGTTTGAGGATCATCCCCACGCGTATGGGGACAAGAGCTTAAAAAGCTTAACAGCATTCACACTTCAAGGATCATCCCCACGCGTATGGGGACAAGGTCAAGTGGCACCTCTCCTGACCAAAGTGTATAGGATCATCCCCACGCGTATGGGGACAAGACGACAGCATAAGCTGTGATGTAACGCTGTCCAGGATCATCCCCACGCGTATGGGGACAAGAGCATAGTGTCACAGATGCAATCGGGGATAGTGGGATCATCCCCACGCGTATGGGGACAAGATATTGGTGGTGGAACTATACCACCACCATTAAGGATCATCCCCACGCGTATGGGGACAAGGATAGCAACAGCGGAAATGTTTAACCGTGGTGAGGATCATCCCCACGCGTATGGGGACAAGATAAACCATACTGGAAGTCTTGCCAGCGCCGAAGGATCATCCCCACGCGTATGGGGACAAGCGGTTGTCTGATTGATGGTTGTAGTTCTGATCGGGATCATCCCCACGCGTATGGGGACAAGTCTGCTATCGCACTATCAGTCGACACGTTAGCAGGATCATCCCCACGCGTATGGGGACAAGTTGACATTACAGTCAACACTTGATACTGCGTAGGGATCATCCCCACGCGTATGGGGACAAGATCTTACAGCAAATCTTGATATATTGTACCGAGGGATCATCCCCACGCGTATGGGGACAAGCCATAATCAAATTTTTCCCCGTTTCGTTCGTAAGGATCATCCCCACGCGTATGGGGACAAGCCCTTTCTTTATAATACTATACCCCGTAATATAGGATCATCCCCACGCGTATGGGGACAAGGAATAAGAAAAAAAGTAGCGCAGACCTCGGATAGGATCATCCCCACGCGTATGGGGACAAGCTTTCTTCTTGATATTCGTTATTGATTTCTTCGGGATCATCCCCACGCGTATGGGGACAAGGATAAACAGATAGTTTGCAGATTTGCACATTTGGGATCATCCCCACGCGTATGGGGACAAGTTGTAAAGACCTCTTTTAACTTCAAGGGGGGGTAGGATCATCCCCACGCGTATGGGGACAAGACTAAAGAAATCAAGGAAAATAGCGGTTTTGCAAAATCAACCGCTTAGATTTCCTTTAACTTTTCATAGATCCTTTGTGTAAGCAGACAATCGTCAAGCGCCCTATGAATCCTATCTTTATTATAATGCAAATCAAGATAATCCGCAATAGCTGATAATGAATATGAATTAATATCAAGTAGTTTTCTTGATATTTTAACTGTATCAATAATTTTTGACGGAACAAAATCAATTTTGTTTTCAGCACACGCAGATTTAATAAAATTCAGGTCAAAACCGATATTATGCCCAACCAGAGGTTTTCCGTTGCATCGCATTGCAAACTCACTAAGTGCTTTGCTTTTGTCTGTTCCTTCACTTGCCAGTAATTCCTCCGTTATACCTGTAAGCCTGATAATCGCCTCCGGTATTTTTTTATCTGTTTTGACAAGCACAGAATATGTTTCCGCTACTGATCCGTTTTCAACCGTCACTGCACCGAGTTCTATTATTTCATCATCGGGATTAAGTCCCGTTGTTTCAATATCGATTACCGTATATGTATCCGATACACCGGATGATTTCTGTTTTTTCTCCGATAAACGATTTATGTGATTTGTCATAGCCTTAGGACGAATAACGTTTTCATCGTCACTTTTTGTCACACGTCTTTTTATAAGCTTTATGCCGTCATAATCTACCGGCTCCCATTGCGTATTGTGAATACGGAATTCCAGTTTCTGCTCGTTATTTGAGCTGTATGACATTGAAGCGTGACCGTTTCCAATGTTTGAGCACACTCTATCCCATACGTTATCACGAACTCTTGCGTTCAGATTTCCGACATACACGCCTGTGTCTATTTCCTGCATCCACCTGGAAAGATCTCCGCGCAGTTTAGGCGGACAACAACTCAGTGTAATTACTACCATCATATCGTCACCTGTATTGTTTACCGTAATCGAGAGGTTCGTTTTTATCATTCCACAGATACATGGCTTTTTCGTCATCCGGATTTTCTTCAGGCATCAGCAGATATTTAATATCGTGTACCATTCGCTCAAGCATATGAGCTTTCACCATTTCGTCACGGACCCTATGCCGTACAAATCTTGATATATCATCATTTACCGATGCAGCCGCTTCAAAAGATATCGGTATCGTGACTTCAGCTTTATAAAGATCGGCTATATCGTATACGAACGAACATTCGTGACCAATATGTACAAACCCCAGTGCAGGCGAACACCCCATAGAACATATAACAGCGTGAGCAAGCCCGTAAAGGCAGGCGTGAGCCGCCGACAGAGCCTGATTGACCGGATCGGACGACTGGAAATCTTCGTGATTGTATACACGACCGTTCCATTCGACATTCCATTTTTCAGACTGCTGTCTGTACACTTTTCTTATACGACTGCCCTCACGGCCTCTCAGCTGTTGCAGAGTAAGCCCCGAAACATCCTCATCGGGAAAACGCATCATATACATCTTTCTGACAACATCAAGATGCTTGCGCTGGTTTGTGACCATTTCCGCTTGTTTTACAATAAGCCTCGAACTGTGCGTCAGCGGTCTGCCGCCGGCATAATATCTGACACCCTGCTCACCAACCCAGCATATGCTTATTCCGCTGTCGCCGATAAGTTCCATAGCCCTGTGTGAAACATCAGTTCCGGGACCTAACATAAGTACAGAGATTGTACCGGATGGTATATGCGTAACGCCGTTCTCATCAATAACGGTGATTGCACTGTCTTTTCTGTTTATTTTACAATGTTCCAGATACAGAAATGTAATTCTGTCGGCAATCTGCGGCAGTTCTACGATATCGGGTTTTATCATTCCTGGTATTTCAGCCATTTGTATTATTTCCCGGACGCATTACGGTCATAAGTCCCATACCGTATGCTTTTCCTCTGCCTATTCCGTTTATGAGCATATTTTTGAACAGTTCTTCATCCGTCACTTCAAGCAGTCCTTCAAACGTCACCGACAGAAGAGTTACTACTCTGTTGTCCTTTTTGAAAAATCTGCACCACTTGTTCTGAACCACATCAAATGAATCTTCACTAAGGCAGAACCCGTTCTTCTCTGCTCTGTCAATCAGCCACTGCTTTTGAAAGTCAACAATGGTGACTGCCCTTTTCTTACCCTGTCCCTGTTTTACATTATCCGTTTTCACCGGATTTGCGGTAAGGCGGAACTGCCATATATCACCCTTTTTTATTCTGCCAAGCAGACCGTCATATTCTCTTGTTTCTCCTGCTCTGCCGGTATCACCAAACTGCGATGCTATAACAGATAAGTCGGGCTTCTGATTGCTGAGAATCATCAGATAAAGCTCTCCTCCAAGGCTGTCGATGCGCCAGAGCTTTCTTGAACGGTCATCCGTAAGTGCCGCTTCTACAGCTCCGTGCAGAACACTGCGTGAATTGACCGCCTTCAATGTATTGCGGTTTGACAGATCCAGATAAACTCTTGATAAGTACATTGTTTCACCTCAATTCAGCCATAGGGTCGTGCTCTGCAGAAACCATATCCGCCGTGCTGTCCGGCTTATCGATTTCCACATAGCAGTCTTTTATTTTTCGCAGCCCGAAACGTCTGAATGTCGGATCAAACGAAACAGGAACATCCTTGATTATTGCAGGACCGTCTTCGCTTTCTGCGATAATTCTGAGCCTTGTGTCGGCGTTTTTTCTCTGCTGTTTGTCAAGCAACGGACTTTCCGATTTAAGCACATCAAGAAGATCTCCGTCACGCAATCCCCATACAAGCGGAGGTGTAGGCGGGCATGAGCGCCTGCCTAAAAATAGCGGAAACGCCGGATGCTTCAGAGCGTCTTCGATTTTTTCTATCAGCCCTGCATCTTCATGTTCGAGTCCTACAAGGAAAGTCGCATCGGAAAGGTAAAAACGGTGCGTGATATACTTTTTTGTCTTTTCACCGTTGGCAGTGTGATAATCCCTTATCTGCCGACCTTCGTTCTCTACTCTGATACCGATCTTAAGCTCATTCAGATCGTCAAGAGGTTCCGTCCTCTCTCTTCCCATAGCCGATGCCACAAGTCCGATTACACCGCTCTTGGTCGGATATCCGAGCGTGCGGCGTGTATCAAATTTCGACTCAACGCCCCATGACTGCAACGGAGCGGCAAGTCTGAGCAGCAGTACAGGCATTATACCACCTCATCTTTTATGTAGCTATACAGCTTTTCGAGCAGCTCGTCAAGATTTACCCTTTCGGCATCGGATATAGCGTCCGCACCTATCACAAAGCTCTTTACAGGCTTTCCGCTGAAGTTGTCATATACCTTGCCTGCATATTCCTGCAATTTCTTCACGGACTCTTCAACATAGCCGTTATTGCTGATAACCGGCTTTTCAAATGCACCTACAAGGTTTACGGGCTGATCTTTTCTGATCGTCACATAAACCATATCGGGATATGTTCTGTTTGCGTATGAGTTCTGCTTACCGGTAGGCATAGAGCAGATAAATGCTTCGGCAAATCCCTTTATAACTTCTGCTACAGAAACACCTATTGATTTCTTAAGCTGTGCAACATTCACAGTCGCATATCTGTAAAGCGTTGAAGAATTGAACTCTGTTGTTCCGAGATGTCCCGCACCCGCACTGTCCTCAGGCGAGCAATCGTCTACTGCCGTAAAGTAGTCATACTCATTCTGAACAGCATGAGTTGAAATGCTGTGAGCAACCTGCGATGCCGCATCTACATTCAGGTCAGCATCGTCTGCTACCATTCTTCCGAATAAAGCAATATCAACAGAAGGCGTTTCTTTAAGCGCCTGCTTATAGAGCTTGGCGTCTTTTTCGCCGTTTATAACAAGTTGTGCAAGATTATTAGCCTGCACAGCACTTATAAAGAACAGTGCTCCTGTTTTATTATCCTTCTTTTCGTTTATTTTCACACCTGCCGAGTTCATCGCCTTTATAGCTTCCTTAACGGCTGTTTCATCGTCAAAACTGCTGTCAAGCTTTTTGATTTCATTTGCAATAAGATCAACAGCGTGCATTGTTCTGTAGCCGAGTTCTTCACTTGTAAAAAGTTCATTGAACATAAGACGCATTGCGTGCTTCCACGACTGGCTTGACACTCTCGCTCTGTTTGCACCGCCGTAAAAAGCTGTTTTAGGTCTGCCGGTATCATCACGGTTTACGCATGAAGGCGGAACTGTCTGTACTACATGGAAATCAACATATAATCTTTCGTTACTCATTTTCTTTACTCTCCTTTTGAATTATCTTTTTCGGTCTTATACTTTTCGGAATAGAAATCTCTTCCCCACGACAGTTTTATATCTGCCGCCTGCTCAGGATAATTGAACCTGTAGAGTTCTTCGGCAAGCTTCGCATAATCAAGCGGTATACTCTTGCCTTTGAGCAGTTGAACTATGCTTTTGAGCTGGTAAGCAAGCTCTTCCTTTGTCGTTGATGTTACAACAAGGTTAAGTCTGTTTACAACACGTTCTTCATCATCATTGCTGTTTGCAATGTGATAAGCCGCTCTTCCCAGAGTATAGCCCTTTTCATACATAAACCTGTCGTTACCCTGCTGATGCAAAGCGTACAACGTCAGAGCCGTATAAACTGCCCATTCTGCATTTGACGCACACTTTGAACCTTTAAGTTCTTCATCGATTCTGTCGAATATCAGCCACCAAAGCGACGGGAGTTCTCCCGGCTTTTTACCGATACCGTGTCGAAGCTCGGCAAGATAGCCCTTGCCTCTTCCTGTGTCTGCAATGCTGTGCAGATACTCGATTTTTGATGCGGTATAACGATAAACCATATCACTCTTACTCATTTGTTATCACCTTCTTTTCTGAAAATTTTATTTATTGTAGCATTAAAAATGTTAAGAGCCTCTACCGTAGTCACAAGGTTTTTATCCTTGCCATCCTTCTCATATCTACCGAAAATCGTATTTGCGCTCATCTGATGAACACAGTCGTTTCCGAATACGATTGCGATTTTCCTTACAGTATCTTCGATTTTACCTGTGTATTCATCAATATCATAACTTGTATCAAGCTGTGACAGCCAATCTCTGAAAGGCTTGTCTATCATACTGTAGAACTGCGTCTTTGCATCTTCTCCGGATAGTTTGTCACCGCTTGCTCCTGCGGATTTCTGCAAATTGATACTGAGTTTATTTACCGCTTTAGCCGCACTTTCACATTTGCCTATCTCGTTTCCTATACGATAGCGCCACGCTTCTCCGACTTTCATCAGCAGATCTGAATGGAACGACAGTTCATCACTGATAGAATCAACAATCTTAAAACACATACTATCGTTGAAATCATGAATTACAGACGCCGTTGTTACATTAAGTAAAAAGCAATTATCCAGATAGCTCCTGTCTATGTACGATTCAATATGAGCTATAACGCCCGGTTTTCTTGCAGTGCTTGAATTTTCATCACCTTCAAGCGCCGCGATACTTCCGAATTCCTGCCAAGCCTTTGTCGAAGGCTTATGAAGCTGAGGTTTATATTTTATGCTGTCGCTTCCTTTTTCTTTATACGACCTCCAGAGCGTCATCTGCTCACCGAAAACTTCAACTTCTTCAAAATAATCTCCGCCTGAAATATAATAACCGTTCACCTTTCCGTTTTCTCTGCAAAGATACACACGTCTTGACATCAATGAAAGCAATGCCGCCTGATTATCGGGAACAGGTATCAGAGTATTGAACTCAGCTTTGTTGTTATCCTTTTCCCACGACGGAGTACTTACATACACGTCATATTCAGAATCGCTTTCTGCGTTGTAATTCAGCATAAGCGTTTCAAACAGGTTGTTTCCTCTGACCGCTATCAGCCCCAATATACTAACCCATGATTTCTTAGGTACTGGTTGTTTTGCCGCTGTATCGTCAAAACAGATTATATGTAACAACCAACGAACCGCTTCCGAATATGAAAGCAGTCTTCCGTCATTGTTCCTGTCAGAGAAAAGCCTGGGCTTATTGGCACTTTCAAAAAGCGAGCCGATCATTTTTGCTATACTTGTAGCCTTACCTTTACCGTTTACCTTGTTAGACTGATAAAACGGATACTCCTCATCAAACAGCCAGAAACGGTCATACCATTTTTCAAAATACTTCTCAAACGGCTTCATCGGAAATTTGCCGCTCCGAAATACCTCAATCCAGTTATCCGTAAGATAATTAATATCATCCTCAGGATCAACTTCATCACCGTTTTTGTCGTACCTTGAGAATACCGTGTAGATCACCGCAAGCAGAAACCTCAGTACAGCCATATCCTGCGTTTTTGTTTCTCCTGCAAGCTCCGTGTAATCCTGTGCATGTTCAAAGACCTGCCTTATGCTTATCTCTTTCACCTCGCACCCGTTGTCACGGACACATATCCACGGTTCGTCGATCAGATTGAACTCTCTGTCCATATCAGCTTTCTTCCTCCTTTATTTCTTCAAAACCTCTTTCGGTGCTGTATTTATACGTTCTGCCGAGCATACTTATCTTGTTATTTCCGTCAAGCAAAAGCAATATCTCACCTTTGAGCCACTTTGCATTCCTCCACGCCTGAGGCATAGAGTTTGCCAGTATCTCAATCGTTTTACCAAAATTATAAGACTTGCTGAAAAATGCCGGCAATCTCAGTCTTTGCTTTGCTATCAGCTTTGCCTGTGCATTATCGGGTACAGAAGTAATATCAAACACTGCGTCCCGTGAAAACAGCGAATACTCCGTATCGGATGTTTTCACAAGCACAAGTGCTTCTATGGTTTCCTGCCCGTCACGCACCGCCGCTTCACCGTCTGAATCATTGTTCAGCTCTCGCCTGTTGATCATATCGCTAAGCGTTGAATCACTGCGATTAATTTTTTGTGACGGTATGCAATATTTCTTGGCTCTTTGCTTTTTCTCTTTTTGTTCATCACTATATTTTCTATACTCTGCGGTCTGTTGTTCATCATTGTCGGGTTCGGAATAAACAGCGCCGACAAGCTCAGGAATACATCCCGGTATAACAAGTTTATCCGGCAGATATTTTTCAGTTTGCTTCAGTATCCAACCGGAGTAAACACTCTTGCTGAAATCTTCCGGGATCAACACGCACAGCTCCGGTTCGGATAATTTATCCGGACGTGTGCGGTTATGTCTGTGCAGTCTGCCTGAACGCTGTAACAACAGATCCATAGGGCAAAGTTCGGTTATCATATAGTCAAAGTCTATATCAAGCGACTGTTCAAGCACCTGTGTACCGACTACTATCAGCTTGTCCCTCTTCTCACAGGTCGACTTCTTACCGACAAGTTCTGTTAGCTCACGCTCAATTACCGCTCTGTCAGTCGATATAAGTCTGCTATGGAAACATATAACACGATAATCAGGCATATTCGCCGCTATTGTGTCGGCAAGTTCCTGGGAATAAGCAACGCTATTCACAATAACAGCCGCACAACCGCCGTCCGACAGTTTATCTTCAAGCAGGTTTACAATATCGTTGCTGTCATTTTCTTCTCTTCTGATTACTGTGATAGGCTTATCGGGGATATCAACAGGTATATCCTTCTGCTTTACCTCCGCACCGTCGCTCCAAGTCAGCACAGGATATGCCATACTGCTGTTGTCAAAACTGTTCTTACTGCCGGTATACCATTTTATCAGTTCCGCTCTCTTATCCGGCGGCAATGTTGCAGAAAGAATTATCACAGGCACATTATACGCCGCCATCCAGCGCAATGAATTTTCCAGATAAACGTACATATATCGGTCATAAGCATGGCACTCATCTATAATAACAGTCTTACCTGCAAGTCCCAGGTGCCTTAGCATAACGTGTTTCTGCTTTAACGATGCCATAAGAAACTGGTCAACTGTAGCAACAACAAATTCGGACAACAGCGCCTGTTTTCTTCCTTCAAACCAGGTATGAACCATTATATTGTCATTATCGTCATCGGAAATGTCGGATGCTCTTCCGTGGAACATCTCACAGTATTCGTCATTCATATCCGTCATACCGTGTGCAAGTCTGAGCGAATGTATATCATCAGTACCACTCGCCCAGGAATGAATACGATCAAATATTCCGTTAGCGGTTGCCTGCGTCGGCAGTCCGAAAAACATTCCGCCATAGCCGAAACGTGATGCAAGTATCTCCGTTGCCGCAAGTGCCGCCTCAGTTTTACCTATTCCCATAGGTGCCTCAAGTATGTATATACCGGGCTTATTGCAAAGGCTTACAACATTCATAAATTCACGCTGTACGCAGTTCGGTTTGAAGCCGAAACGCTCTTCAAAAAAGCTGTCGCTATCAGCGATAAAATCGGCATACCAGCTGTCCGTAAGCGAAAGCTTGTTCCACGCTCTTCTGACACGCACCTCACACTGCTCATCGGTGAGTTTTTCTTCGATGTCTATGTAAGGAAAATAATCGGTGTTGCTCGCTATCCAGTCACTCATTACGAGCAGTCCGGTAATCAGCATCTGTGCCGCAACATCGGGATTCGGCAGATTTTTGACATCTTCAAATCCGGTTACGCTGAGAGCGTATTCCATCCATTCCGCTCTTATCTGTGTCCATTCGTTTACGTTAACCTTGCCGTGTCCGTAATAGTTAGCCTCATATGAACATTGCCCTCTATCCGCCGAACAATCGCCGTGATGCGCACCAACAATGACTGCGGTTGACGGTGCAACCTCAAATTCTTTTTTCAGAATATACTGTCCCGCTATGTTATGCGGTGACTCTGATATCTGTGTCAGATCTGAAAGGTCGATACCCGCGTCAAACAGTCTGTCAGCAAGACCCTGAATATTATCTTTAAGCTTTCGTTGAAACGCCGGAGTTAATTTTCCTATATCATGCACCAGTGCAATGAACTTACAATAGTTGCACACAATTTCTTCTGCGTTCTCCGAACTCTCAATGCCAATCGCAGCACACAAGCGCCTTCTGACATTCTGAGCGATCCATTTATTGAAAAGTCGCTTTATTATCCCGGCCGTATCACTTGCGTGAACATTGAAAGGCAACCATTTTGTGTTGTCTTCAAAGCTGCTTTTTGCAGCTAACAGTTCTGATGTTTTCATTTCATATTCTCCAAATATGTTTCATTAATTGACATTATACTACTATTTTTATGCTAAGTCAATATAATTGAATACATTTTATTATACAGTATGTCTAATTATGTCGAATTAATTGAAAGTAATGATATGTGCGATTTGCCTTGTATGTACAAGCCTTAGTACCGCTTATCTTGCTTGTTGTGCTGAAAGTGTAGTCATATCCGCTCTTTGTTACTGTGACACCGGAAATGTTGAATGCACTTGCCGGCATATTGCTCTTGTTACTGTCCGGCAGTGTAATACTGTACTTCTTCGTCGAAGAATTATATTTCATTGTGTAAGTAGGAGCTTTAGCCTTATTGGGTTTAGTAAAACTCGGCACAATTGAATATGCCTTCATCTTATTTAAGATATACTCATAGCACTTTTCAGCAGGTCTGCCTTTCAGCTGTTCATAGTAAACAGTAGCAGAAGTACCCCACTTGTTCGCTTTTAAATCGCCCTTGTTATATCCTGTTCTTAACTGCTGCTGAATTTCCCATACAATTATCTGCGTTGCGAATGAAAAATCATCAAGGTTTGTGTTAGCGACATGAGATTTAGTTACGGTACTGTTAAAACCGCATAATAACGCATATTTAAGTGATTTGCTGATATCCGGCGGCAAGTTTTGCATATATCTATCACTGGTGTCTTTGCAAACATAGGAGCTTCCTGTGCTGTATGACACACCTGCTTCAATACAGATTGCTTGCTGTGTTACGCCGTTCTTGCTGACACCGAGCTTTGCGTGATTGCTCTTTACTCTTGTAGCGGTAGCAACATCGCCGTCGGCTTTGTAATAGATGAATGTGTAATTACGCTTATCACCGTATGTTCCGTTGTCTGAGCCGATGTAGTTGCCGAGCATAGCCGCATAGACATTATCGCCTACTCCCCATTCTGACGCAAGCGTCTGAATCGGCAGAGCGACTAATGTCATAACTGCCGCAAGGAAAAGTCCGGTCAGCTTTTTGAATTTGTTTTTAAACATAACAACATTTGTCCTTTCTTGTTTGATTTTTTGAAAATATATATAAAAAAGCAGTCCTACGGGTGCGGACTGCTTTGGATTTTCATATTCAGTTAACTTTCAGAAAAAGAAAAAGAGCCTTGAAAAATCAAAGCTCTTTAAATATATATTCAGTTGTCACTGACGTGACGGTCCTCCTCTCAAGAAGTATATTGCATATCCTTCTATACTGTTACCGTTCTCGTCTTTCTTTAAATCCGGTATGGTTTCTATATATACATTGAAGTAGTGTCCGGATTTCATATGTCCACCTGTATAACTCGATTCTGCTTGTTCAGACACTCTCATACGGATAACATTGGGGTTTACACCTTTCCATATAACAAGTGGGGGAAACCACGAACTATCATCAGGAGTTGAATCTTCGGCAAGCACAAGACCGTAGTTGTTGATGGCATCATCTATAATTACCTGTCGGATAGCTTCAAGGTCAAACGGATACTCATATATGGACTTCGGCTTGCTTTCCTGTTTCTTCGTTGTTGTCTGTGAAGGCTTAGGTGCTTCAGCTTTCTTTGTGGTTGTTGTAGTCTGAGCTACCTTATTATCGCTCAGATAGTCGCTGTGTATAAAGCTGCCGTCAGAAAGTTTGAAGTAACCTGTATCGGTCTTGGCTGTCACTGTCACCTTGTCGTTCACGCTGTACAGCTTAACTGTGT
>OGQN01002150.1_pt1 | contig 14542 bp, 13 predicted proteins | sample 1553231 | NCBI WGS metagenome assembly OGQN01 (sample SAMEA2579950, study PRJEB22360) | human gut metagenome | biome: human gut; feature: human-associated habitat; material: faeces | place: Denmark | collected 2008/2010 | reverse complement strand
TTGCCGCTACAAGCAGACGATTTTCCTCCGCAAAAGGTGAATCCACATAAAGATCGTAATCCGATGCTGCTGTATCACTGAGCATTTCCTTGTAGTACTGCACCGGGAGAAGCGTTGCAGAGAAAAATACGGCTCCGCATCCCTTTGCCAGACGTTCTCCCAGATCTTTGGAAGGATCCACACAGAAAATCTTGATTTCAAAGCTGTCCTCACTTCGAAGCGCATAGATCAAATAGCGGTCATCCGACCGATCAAAGGCACATATAAAGCGTCGAATGTCAAAGTAAAATTCCATCAGAACTTCCCTGAGTGGCGCAGTAACACCCTCCTTCAGTGTTTCCTCCAGCTGCTCACTGAGCTTCGTCAGGTAAACGATCAGACTGCCGATATTCCCCATCAGCTGGCAGGACTGGTCTGAAGACTCCCGAAGCGCAGACATGGCCAATATCGAACGATCCATATAAGTGACCAGTCGCCGGTCCACAGCTTTATCTTCCACTGCGTGACGGGCATGGGTCAATTCAGTCATTGACATCACGGCACTGTACATTTCCCTGGCACGATCCACCAGATTGTGTGCCTCATCGATCAGAAAAAGATAGTCCCCGCTTCTGTCACTAAAAAAACGTTTGAGCGCCACATTCGGGTCAAACACATAATTATAATCACCAATGACCGCATCCGCGAATAAAGCCGCATCCAACTGAAACTCAAAGGGACAAACCTGATGTTTACCGGCATAAGCCAGGATGCACTCCCTGGTCATCCGGTCTTCTTGGGTGACCAGATCATAAAGGGCTTCATTAATTCTGTCATAATGCCCCTTTGCCCTTGGACAGTACTCCGGACTGCACTGAACTTTATCCAGCACGCAGATTTTCTCCTTTGCCGTCAGGGTGATCACCTTCATGGCAAGTCCCTTATCCTGAAGAAGTCCGAATGTATCTTCCGCAACAGTCCTGGCAATAGTCCTCGCCGTCAAATAGAAAATTGTCTCTGACAACCCATTTCCCATCGCCTGAACAGCCGGATAAATGGCGGAAATCGTCTTGCCGGTACCTGTCGGTGCTTCTACAAAAAGCCGCCGATGTCTCAGAATCGTCTGATACACGCCTGAGACGAGCTTTTTCTGACTCTCTCTGTACTCAAAAGGAAAACTGCCGGCACCAATAGAAAGATTTCTTTTTTTAATCCAGGCTATCTGATGACGCACCCAGACCGCAAATCTGTCTATCAGTTCAGTATACCATACTTCCAGCTCATTTCGTGTCATTTTTTCCCTGAAACGCTGAACTTTCCCCGTCTTCAAATACACATACGTCATCTGGACCTGTATTTCCTCTAAATCCTCTTTTTCTGCATAAAAAAAGGCATAGCACTTTGCCTGTGCCAGATGAACGAGCACAGGCTCTGTGATATACCTTAAATTTCTATAAGTACCTTTGATCTCATCAATTGTCACAACTTCTTTCAGTCTCAGCTCGCCGCTTTCATCCGCTGCCATCTCAGATTCTGTTATGACACCATCGGCACGTCCCTCAACAGTAATCGCCAGCGTCTCATCCATTTCTGTCGTATGTTTCAGAGACACCTCTGCCCTGTAAGAAGGCCCGGCCTCTTTTTGAAGTTTTCGATGCATCAGGCCACCCTGCTGCATTGCATCCATTTCTCCAAACGTGCCGGAAACGGTATCAATGTCTCCCGATCTGAGAATAAACTCCACAAGCCGTCGAACGGAAACGGTGACTGTTTTTTGTGACATTTTGTTTCTCCTTTTTAGACGCTACATTTAATTTATCGATTCATATATTCCTTTAGGAACGCAAATAATGCGGCCATCTGTTCATCAGTTCCAATGGTGACTCGCAGGTAATTGTTGATGCGCAGTTTATCGAAGTAGCGGACATAGATATCTTTTTCGCGAAGGGCTGCAAAGAGTTCTTTGGCCGGATAGTCCGGATGAGAGACGAAAATGAAGTTGGCACCCGGTTCCGGATAAGTAAATCCAAGGTCTGTAAATGCCTGTTTGGCTTTTTCCCGAGTTGCTCTGATCTTCGCAGTGCATGCTTTGAAGTAAACATCATCTCTGACAGCTTCTACACCGAGAGCCAGTGCAGTTTGACTCATTGTATAGGAATTGAAGGAGTACTTCACATCATTCATGGCCTTGATCAGCTCAGGATGACCGATGGCATAACCGATTCTCATTCCCGCCATGGAACGTGACTTTGAAAATGTCTGCACGATCAGCAGATTTTCGTAGTCATCCAACAGACTCAGGGCACTTTCGTCGGCAAAATCTATGTATGCTTCATCAACAATGACAATCACATCCTGATTGTGGTCCAGAATCTCTCGGATCACAGATAAGTCCTCATAGCGGGAGGTCGGTGCATTCGGATTCGGGAAAATCACACCGCCGTTGGCCGGATAATAATCCTGCGGACAAATGGAAAAATCCTCTTTCAGTGGCTTTGTCTCATACGGCACTTTAAAAAGATCCGCCCATACCGGATAAAAAGAATAAGTAATATCCGGGAAAAAGATCGGCTTATCTGAATTAAAAAATGTCATAAAGGCAATGGCCAACACATCATCAGAGCCCACACCGGTAAATACCTGGTCTTTTCCTACATGATAATAATCTGCCAGTGCGCCCACCAGAGTTCCCGCTGTCGGATCTGGGTAAAGTCTCAATCTGTCTTCATCAAAATGATCCAATACATCCCGCACACCCGGTGCCGGAGGGTATGGATTCTCATTCGTGTTCAGTTTGATCATATTCGGTCTGTTCGGCTGTTCTCCCGGTGTATAGGGTACAACTGAACGAATTTTATCCTGCCATGCTTTCATCCCGGTCACCTCTTCCTCTATCTCATTGCCTTGCATGCTTCTGCCAATCTCTCAAAGGCCGGGAAAGAACGCTTGATCATCTCAGGGGATACACAATAAGCCAGACGCACATAGCCCGGGCATCCAAAACTTGAGGCATCCACCATCAGAATATGCTGTTTCTTGCCTTCTTCTACAAAAGCGGCATAATCTTCAATCGGTGATTTCACAAAAAGATAAAAGGCACCCTGTGGCTTCAGACATTCAAAGCCAAGCGCTGTCAGATGCTCATAGAGCATCTTTCTGTTCTGATCGTAAACTTCAATCTGAGGGCGCTCATTCAGGCACTCTTTGATGACAAGCTGCATCAGGGATGGGGCATTCACGCTGCCGATTCTGTTCGTTGTGATCAGTCCGGCTTTTACTTCTTCATAATAATCCATCTTCGGTGAAACAGCGATATAGCCAATACGCTCTCCCGGAAGAGAAAGTGATTTGCTGAAAGAGTAAACAATCAGACAGTTTTTGACATGGGCCGGCATAAACGGCAGCTCGTTATCATCATAAACAAGCTCTCTGTATGGTTCATCTGAAATCACATACAGCGGATGCCCGATGCGCGCTTCGGCCCGCTCCAGTGCCTTCTGCAGCTGATCCAGAGTGTCTCCTGAATAGATGACGCCGGTTGGATTATTCGGATTATTGACAATGATCAGCTTCGTCTTCTCCGTGATCACTGCATCCAATCCGTCAATATTAATCTGGAAGGTCTCTGTGTCTGCCGGCACTGCCTTTAAAACACCGCCTGCGGTAATGACATAGTTCCTGTATTCGCCAAAGAAAGGTGCAAAGACGACCACTTCATCACCGCTGTCCAGAAAAAGATTCAGAATATCATTGATACCGGAAGCAGCGCCGACTGTCATAATGATATCTTCCATTTTATATTGCCACTGGAAACGCTCATTCAGATTGTCCGCCACAGCCTGTCTGACTTCCTCGTAGCCGGAATTACTCATATAGCCATGCACAAAAAGCGGATCCTCTGTATCCAGGATTTTGATAATCGACGATTTGACAGCGTCCGGTGCCGGAACACTTGGATTGCCCAGGCTGTAATCATAGACATTCTCAGCGCCCACCTTTTTGGCCATTTCCTTGCCTTCTTCGAATAATTTACGGATAATAGAGCTTCCTGCAACAAGCGGCTCCATTCTTTTTGCAATAACCATGATAATTTCCTCCATCCAGTCTTGTTGCCGCCACCACTTTAATTCGGCGCACAACTAAATTAAATCGTCTTTTATCATATCAAATAATATGCATAAGTACAAGTCTATCTCTTTTGAAAATCCGGTTTCAACGCAGCCATCAATGCATAAACAGTCGGATCAGGAAATCAAAGACTTTGTTATACGGCTGATAGCGCATCGGAAGATCCATCCATGTCTTCTTGTCGACAATACTCTTATAATGACTGAAGGTATCGAAACCGGTCTTGCCATGGTAAGCCCCCATGCCGCTCTCCCCAAAACCACCGAAGCCCATCTCACTTGTCGCCAGGTGAATCACCGTATCATTGATACAGCCACCGCCAAAGCCGCAATTTGTCATCACCCGATCGGCATTGGCCTTGCTCTCCGTAAACATATACAAGGCGAGCGGATGCTCTCTGCGATTGATCTGGCTGATCACCGCATCCAGTGAATGGAACGTCATCACCGGCAGAATCGGTCCGAATATTTCTTCCTGCATCACGGCATCTTCAAATGTCACTTGATCCATGATCGTCGGTGCAATCTGAAGGAGTGTGCTATCACACTCGCCGCCTGCGACAACCTTCGTCGGATCGATCAGTCCAATCAGACGTCTGAAATGCTTCTCATTGACAATGCGGCCGTAATCGGCATTCGCCAGCGGATCGTCTCCAAACTGCTTCCTGATCTGTTTCTTCATCTCGTCAACAAGTGCATCCTTAACCGAAGCCGCGCAGTACACATAATCCGGTGCCACACAGGTCTGACCGCAGGTCAGATATTTGCCAAAGACAATACGTCGGCCCGCCAGCTTTATATTGGCTGTCTCGTCAACGATACACGGGCTTTTGCCTCCGAGCTCCAATGTCACCGGTGTCAGATGCTTCGCTGCATGTGCCATCACTTCTTTGCCTACTGCCTGACTGCCCGTAAAAAAGATATAATCAAACTTTTCCTTTAACAGCCACTGATTCTCTTTACGTCCGCCGTTCACAACCACAACGTATTTTTGAGGCAGACATTCCGATATGATTTTCGCCATGATCTCACTCGTAAAAGGCGAGTAGGCACTCGGTTTGACAATCGCTGTATTGCCTGCTGCCAGCGCATCCACAAGCGGCTCCATCGTCAGAAGAAACGGATAATTCCACGGACTCATGATCAGTGTCACCCCATATGGCGACGACTTTCTGAAGCTTCTGGACGCAAACTGGGCCAGTGGTGTCCGCACAGTCTGATTCTTGCCAAACTGCCGCATATGCTTGAGCATATAGCTGATCTCTGCCAGCACCATGCCGGTTTCACACATATATGCTTCCGATGCGCTTTTACCGAGATCCAGTCTGAGTGCCCGATTAATCTCATCCTCATGTGCCATAATGCTGATCTGCAGCCGTCTAAGAGCCATCTCACGAAATACCATATGCTGCGTTTTTCCTGTATAAAAGAACCTGCGTTGTCTATTGACCAATTTTCTGATTTCTCTCTGCTCCATCCCAAATTCCCCTTACGCACCTTCTGTTTCTGTAAAAACACGCTCAGCGCATGTATGTTTCATTCTTTTTTACTGAATCTGACGGATTGCATCCTCTGTCAAATCCCGAAACGGAATGTTTTCTTCATTGCCGACATTCTCACTGATCCATTGATCAAAAGCATCCCTGTCGAGCGGCTCACCGGTTTCACTGCCATCCGGTGCATCCAGGTAATACACAATGCCATCACCGTCTTTGTCCGCATCATCCGGGAAGGCTTCCCCGTTATAATTGACATCGGATAAAGATTTATCCCAGGCATCGACAAAGTATTCGGCCCGATAGCTGTCATTGGCTGCATCATAAGTATAAAACGTATACGGCCAGAACTCACCGGCATAGCCCTGATTATGTGAAATACCGGCTCCGATCGTTGCATTGTCATAAAATGTCAGCATCGGAAACTGCGAAAGTTCCTCATACAATTCACCGCTTGCTTCATCGTAATCATAAATCTTCGCTGTCATTGACGCCATGCTTGTTGCCGTATAGCAGAAAACAAGCTCTTCTCTGCCGTCATGATCAACATCGTAAACAGCAAATTTGTTGCCTGACATCTCACCACTGATGTCATCTCTCAATTCTGATCCGTCCGGCAAAATATGATTCTGATAAATATTTTCCAATGCTGCCTGATAGGCTTTGATTCTTGATGCACGGTCTGCCTGCACCGTCGTCTCTGTCTCGGTCACTTCAGCTGTCTCCACCTGAGAGGCCGCAACTGTTTCTGTCATTGTTGCCGGTGCCGTACTTTCCACGGTCTCCTTCTGACCTGCACCACAGCCTGCCAGACTTACTATCACCGATGCTGTCATCATCCCTGTGATTACTCTCTTTTTCATTTTTCTATTTCCTCCCCGGGTTATTGATAATCAAACCTGCCGTCATTTTTTTCTTCAAATGCCTTGATGATATCCAGTGCCAATGCATTGTATGGCGTCGGAATTCCCAACTGCTTTCCAAGTCGGAGGAGCACTCCCGAAAACATATCCACTTCTGTATGCCGCTTTGCATCCAGATCCTGAAGTGTTGAGAAGCGGGCCTTCGGCGAAACCGTCCTGCTGTCAAAGCTCGCCGCCTTTTCCTCCCGGATATCGATGCCGACGGCCAGGGCCACTGCCACTACCTCGTCCTTTAATTTTGTACTGATATCCATCACATACGCACTGTCTCTGTAACCGCCCAGACCGCATCCAATGATGGCCTGCGGCAGATTCATACTGATATTCAGGGCATATTTCGCCCATATTTTTTTGAGAATATCTTCTGAAATATGGAATCGCACACCGGAATCATTGAAAAGATTCTCGATCGCCGCAACACGCCACGACAGGCTGCCGTCCGCCTCCCCAAAATAAATACCCTCCGTCACTTCCGGATTAAAACGGACGCAATGGCCGGTGCGCTCGGATGCGATTTTGATCATCGAATACATCATATGCTGCATGCCGATCCGGTGTCCAATGATCTCTTCACTGTCAACACCGTTCATCACACTCATCACGATCGTCTCATCATCAACGATCTGTTCAATGGCATCCAGACTTCCTTCAAGACTGCCGTATTTGACAGCTACAATCAGAAGATCGGCACCTTTAGCCTCCTCAGGCGTCTTGACACAAAGTGACAGCTGACCGTCATTGATTATCAGGCCTTCATTTTCCAGCCGCTCTTTTCTGCTGCCTTCTGCGATAATCCAGAGGTTTTCACCAAGCTTTGGCGCAAGGCCCGCAATTAAATAGCAGCCCACTGCACCGGCGCCAAGAACAGCCACTGTCTGAATCCTTTTATTTAAATGTTCCATCTCATTGTCCTGTTGATTTGAAATAATCATATCTGTCTTTATCCTCCTGCCACTTCAAACGGATGTCCTGTCTCTATTCTATCTCTGTCTCTATTCTATCACATAACGGGCACCGGGAATACGCTTCGTCTGAACAGATCCACTACCACTCAATTGTATCGACTGAAAGCGGCTTCTCGTTGCGATATTCTCGCCCGACACGACCATTCTTGATCTCAATGACATGGTCCGCCATCGGTGTAATTGCGGAGTTATGTGTAATGACGATAACTGTCATCTTCTTATCCCAGCAGGTTTGCTGCAGTAATTTCAATATCTGCTTTCCTGTCTGATAATCCAGTGCACCCGTCGGCTCATCACACAATAGCAGCTTCGGATTCTTAGCCAAAGCTCTTGCAATTGCGACGCGCTGCTGCTCCCCGCCAGATAGCTGTGACGGGAAATTATCTTTGCGCGCTGTCAGTCCGACTTCCTCCAGCACCAGCTCTGCATCCAGAGGCTCCTTGCAAATCTGGGCAGCCAGTTCCACGTTTTCCTTTGCCGTCAGATTCTGCACCAGATTATAAAACTGAAAAACAAAGCCGATGGCATCTCTTCGATATTTTGTTAAAGCCTTTGCGGAATATTCGGCAATATTGTTGTCGTTGACCCACACCTCACCGGTAGTGGCCTGATCCATCCCGCCAAGAATATTCAAAACAGTTGTTTTACCGGCACCGCTCGGCCCTACGATAACTACAAATTCTCCACGTTCAATGGAAAAGTTGATACCGTCCACTGCCTTGATCTCAACTTCTCCCATCCGATATATTTTACGCACATCTTTTAGTTCAATAAACCCGGGCATTGCTTACTCCTCCTTGCTTTCACTGTTCTTCTTTCGGGCTCTCCGAATCAGCTTTCGGATCAAAATGATCACAAGCACAATGATGGCAACAACAATCAGACAGATCATGATAATGATCGCAGAGAACTTGTTCGGATGCTTCACAAGATCTATGATATTTTTACTGTCGTCCACCACCTTACGACCGTGTGTCGTCGCATAGTACTCAGGTACATTGGCAATGCCATCACCATCCGTATCATCAAAAGACTGCATATATCTGGCAATCGCATCCCAGGCCTTTAACTCTCTGCTACCTTCCATAATTGCGTAATCTTCCAGATTTTCAATCGGATGACCGTCCTTGTCCTTTGGCTGAAGTGAAAGTAATCCGTACGACAGATCCATGACGGATCCAAGCATTTGCCCGGTATATAAATCTGTCACAACATGATACAGCTGATCATCCTGTATTTCGATTCTTTCCCCGTCTTTGCGCGTCAGATAACAGTCCGTCACTTTATTTAAAATCATTCGATTCGGATTGTAGGTAAAATTCAAACCACTGCAGTATAACCGTGCCGTTGTCATAAAGTCAGAAACGGAAGCATCCACTTCTGCTGCCAGTTTCAGCTCTTTTCCCGTCAGATACGCGTCAATCAGCGGATATCCGGGTACACCGTCTTTGCCGATACCTAATGAAAATGAATTGAAAATATCTTCAACTGTCAGGTTGCCCTTTGTATAGGTGTCTCGCACCGTACCACTCGGAACAACTGCCACGTCTACCGGATCTCCATCAAAATACTCTGAATTTTCGACAGCATAAATATACGCATCAGACATGATATCACCGAGATTCAGCTCTTCATGCTTTGTCCCCATTTCATCCAGACTGTTGAATTCCACTGCATTTTCTGCAAGAACCTCTTCTCTTGTATAACCAAAACCAGCAAGGTAATTCGTATCCACCGTATCCATTAATGCATCGATTCTTTCCTGCGTTGCCTGATCCGGCTCGACCTCCGAAGACACCGGAATCAGCGTATAATCTGTCAGCTCCCATCGGCCGTCCGCTTTCTGTGTCATCGACAGGGAACCGAGATTTCTTCCGTATTCACCACAGGAAACAACGTATGTATCGCCATGGCAAATGGCTGTTTTCAGCTCCGTATGCGAATGTCCGCTGATGATCAGATCAATATCCGGCACCGCCTTTGCGAGGATTTCATCCTCCGACTTCGACTCATCCTCCCACGTACCGCCATGAGACACGCAGGCAATCATATCGACATCTTCATTCTTCTTGATTTCCTCTACAGTTTCCTTAACAGCCTCAACCGGGTCTTTAAAAATGAGTTCGCATGTCGGTGCGCATTTCAAAGCGTCTGTTCCAAAGACACCTACCACTGCAATTTTTACATTTCCCTTTTGAAGCACAACGTAATCTTTCACACCGTATGTTTCAAAAGCAGACTGAATCTGTTGCTGTCCATCACTTAGTCCAGTCTGTTCCATACTGTCCCAATCCACATTGCAGACAACCAGTGCCGGCAATGTCTCACCAGACTTTACAGCTGCTTTCAGCATATTCACCAGACCCTTTGAACGGTAATCGTATTCGTGATTGCCAAATGTCGTCACATCATACCCAAGAAAACCAAGCATGCGCAGCTCCGCCGCTTCCGTATCATAGACCGTCTGGATCAGCGTTCCCATTGAAAAATCGCCGCCATCCAGCACAAGTGTATCCGGATTCGCTTTCTTCTTCTCGTCGATCAGCGTTTTTATTTTGGCAAATCCTCCGACTTCCTTTTGCTCCCCATCTACAATTGTCGAAAAACTGTTCAGATGCGAATGCGTGTCGTGTGTAAACAGAACGTCAACTTGTTTCGTTTCATCTGCCGCTTCCACATGAATCCCCATTCCAATCGGAAGCAGTAATACAATCATCAGCAGCAATGACAAAATCTTTTTTCGTGTTCCCATAAACTTTCCTCCTGCAACGTCATCAGAAACTCTTTTTATATGCGCTGCATACCTGAACCCGCTCATCCATCTGACACGAATCCTTCGTCTGCTTCGCGAAGATATTTCTGCTACTTTTAGTATACACAAAAAGCCGTCAAACAGAAAGTGGAATTATACATTATAGTGATACAATTTTTCCGATTATAGGTATGACAAAAGCCCTTAGCTATGGGTTTTGACCCACAGCTAAGAGCTTTATATTGTATCGATTCGTTTTATTCGAATTCCACTGTTCCGGTTGGCTTTGGTGTGAAATCATAGAGCACACGATTAATGCCTGCGACTTCATGTGTAATACGGTCTGTAATATGTACCATCAGTTCATGTGGGATCTCAGCAACTGTTGCTGTCATGACATCTGTTGTACATACGGAACGAACGATGCAGCACCACTCAAAAGCACGCTTTCCGCCTTTAATTCCTGTTGATCTGAAATCAGGAACAACTGTGAAATACTGCCAGATCTTTTCGCCAAGACCGTTCTTTTCAAACTCTTCACGAAGAATGGCGTCAGACTCACGTACTGCTTCCAGACGATCACGCGTAATAGCACCCGGGCAGCGAACGCCAAGTCCAGATCCAGGGAATGGCTGACGATAAACCATATCATGTGGCAGACCAAGTTCTTCACCTACAACACGTACTTCGTCCTTAAACAGAACTCTGACAGGCTCAACAAGTTCAAAGTCCATATCTTCCGGAAGGCCGCCCGCATTATGATGTGCCTTGATGCCTTCTTCTGACTCAAGAATATCCGGCCAGATCGTACCCTGTGCCAGGAATTCAATACCGTCAAGCTTTCTGGCTTCTTCTGCAAATACTTCAATGAATTCTCCGCCAATAATCTTTCTCTTCGTCTCAGGGTCTTCAACACCTGCCAGCTTATATGTCGCCAATGACAGTCCTTAAAAATTTCTACAGTAATGCATCAGAAAATCAAACAATTCTTTATTTGTTTCTCCATTAATTTGCTCTGCTTCCAGGTACTGCGGCAATGGTATTCCCTGTTGACATTCCCCGCAGATATCTATGCCCAGAATATTTCCGCTTTTTAAAAATGGCATCAGCAGCCGTTCCAGCACAGGCAATGGCATTTTTCCCTGACTCCAATTTGTCTCTGAATATTCTTCATCCAAAATATCTTTGTCAATAGAAATATAAACCGGAAGATTCCTTTTTATCCCCGAAATTTTATTTTCATCTTCTACACTTTGAATCTCCTCTTCAGAAAAAGTAATCAGCTTTTCCTGCAATTCTGCACCAGACACCAGACCTTCTTTTTCACGATATATCTGCAAAATATCGCTTTCCTGCGGTCCAATCAATATCAACTGCTGCAACCATGGATTTGTTTTTAATACTTTTCCTGCCCAGTCACCACAGCTTGTCATTTGCTCAATCATCGGTTTTTGCATATCTGTATGATGGTCAAGTAAAATTAAAGAAAATTTCTGTTTAATCAACGCCGTCATGATGCCTGTTACATAGTGATAATTTCCAGAATCCAGAAAATGAATTCCATGAATACCATAGGGCGCAATTCTCGCTCTGATTTCTTCTTCTGCACGTTTGGAACAATACAAATCACATTCCGTAATATCAGAACAGTCCAGCCAGTGAACTCTATCATTCTTTGGTATCTTCTCGTCACAATAGACATGTGAAAAATCTAAAATCAGATGATTTGTGGTCATATTTCATTTCCCCTTGCCTTCTTTTCACAATCTAATGTTTCAAGCTATCATTTTACAGATCCGTGTATTCCATTTGTCTTTTTTTCGTTCGCATTCCCATTCTCTCATAAAATTTTTCTGCTGAAGTATTTCCTGTCCATACATTCAATGTCACTTCATAGCAGCCCAGCTGCTTTGCTTCTTTTTTTACATGTTCAAACAGACTTTCACCAATATGCTGGCCCCGTGCTTCTTGATCAACACACAGATCATCGATATAGAACGACTTAAATGGTACCATATTGTTTGAAACAGGCTTCTCCTGTAATTGGCAAAATGCATACCCCACACAAACATCCGCTTCATCCACTGCAACAAATATTGGCTTTTCTTTATTTTTTAAAATCTCTCTCAATTCGTCTATGGTATATTTTGTCGTACCCGGGATAAAAATATCAGGTCTTATATCTGCATGAATTTGCAGTACCTGTTCTAATAACTTTAAAATTCTCGGAATATCTTTTTCTTTTGCGTCTCTGATCATCATTTTGTCTCCTCCATCAACATTTCCTGATACCCGGCAGTCCCATACGCTTTGATTCTTTCCACCACCGGTTTCAATCTATCATCCGTAATCCGCTCCAGTATTTTCATTCGCTTCGGCGATATAACTTCCTCTGACTTACACTTCTCATAAGCATGATACAACGATATCTGCTTACATTGTCAGCATTCAAATATTTTGCTTCCGTCAGTGGCCTGATTAATTTGTCTGATACCTGCATAGAACTTCTCCTTCTTCTTAGTTAAATCCAGTATAGCACATATATTAGAAATGTACGCCATAATCCCCTGTTTTCTCTTTTATATCTATATTATTTTATAACATCATGTGGGGTATAAAATTACCTACTAAATTCATAATGCTTTCCATCTGTCCATACCGGTCCTACTGTATGAATAATATATTTTGCCTTTAAGTGATATGCACCGGTAACAGCAATATCCCCTCTTGCAATCTTACCGATATCTATTCTTTCTGCGAGAAGTTTTCTTCGATTTTTCCGGTCCGTATAGCTAAAAGATTTGTTGCGACCGAAGTCGCGCCATTTTCAGTTTCATATTTTCTTAATCGTTTTCCATTTGCCAGTGCGATACTCCAGATAGGAAATCACAAAGTTGGCAGTCCAACCAATGGGCACTGCGTACCATACACATTCAATACCAAATCTCGGTGCCAGCATCATGGCCATGCTCACACGAATACTCAAATTCACCAGATTGGCAATGGTAAACATTTTCATATCTCCTGCTCCGCGGAGCACGCCGTCCACAGCCATTTTAAAACCAATCATGCAAAAGAAAAATCCCATAAATCCGAGATAAGCCTGCCCGGTTGCCAAAGCAGTGCTGCTGCCCTCTGTCCCAAGGAACAGTGCGATCAGCTGCTCGGGAAAAAGTTCCAGTACAACACAAATGAGCACTGCAAAAAATATCACCAGCTTATTGGCCTGCACATACCCCTTCACGACACGCTTCTGCTGCCCGGCTCCAATATTCTGAGCCGTGTAAGAGGAAATGGCATTTCCAATTGCTACCATGGGCACAATACAGATTGACTCAATACGCATCCCTGCAGAAAAACCAGCCAGTGCTTCTGCTCCAAAACTGTTCACCACAGACTGCACCAGCATCATTCCAATAGATACAGTAGACTGCTGTAAAATGGACGGAAGAGCAATTTTTGTCATGGGAAGCAGTTCCTCTTTCGCAAAAATGCCGTCCGCATTTCCTTCCATCGTCTGAAGCTCCTTCAAAAGAATGGTAAAAGAACCTACTACAGATACCCCCTGTGCAATCAGAGTTGCCCAGGCGACTCCCGCTACATCCAGGTGAAAATTCGCAACAAAGATCCAGTCCAGAACAATGTTAAATACCGAAGAAAAAATCAGAAAATATAACGGAATCCGTGATTTTCCCAGTGCATTGAACATGGAGGACAGCACATTGTACATAAATAGAAATGGCAGACCCAGAAAATAAATTTTCAGATATGTAACGGACATATCCAGCACCTCAGCCGGAGTGTTTAGGACAATCATAATCTTTCTGCTGAACAACAGTCCGAATCCGCCGAGCAGTCCGCTGATGAGCAGAAAGGAAATCAGTGCCGTATAAACTGCTTTTTTCAATTTTCCATAACTGCCCCGTCCGAAATACTGGCTGACAATGACTGAGGCACCAATTCCGCCACCAATAGCAATGCAGATAAAAATATTCGTCAGTGAATAAGCCGCCCCAACCGCCGCCAGTGCATTCTCTCCTACAAGCCGCCCTACAATAGCCGAATCCGCCATGGTATAGGCCTGCTGGAAAAGGTTTCCAATGATCATTGGAAGTGAGAAAAACACGAGCGCTTTCATGGGATTTTCTGAAATAAGATAGTCTGAATTTTGCATATTTGAATCCTGCTCCTTTTTTAATAATAAGTTTTAACTCAATGATGGGGCTGTCGGGAAATAGACATTCCCTTTCGTCTCTTTCTTGTATTCAGTTATCTATGCCTTCTTTCATCAGCATAATCA
>OGQN01002135.1_pt1 | contig 14609 bp, 8 predicted proteins | sample 1553231 | NCBI WGS metagenome assembly OGQN01 (sample SAMEA2579950, study PRJEB22360) | human gut metagenome | biome: human gut; feature: human-associated habitat; material: faeces | place: Denmark | collected 2008/2010 | reverse complement strand
ATGCAAGAGCTGCTGCTGTAGGCTCGTTGATGATACGTTTTACATCAAGACCTGCGATCTTACCTGCATCTTTGGTAGCCTGACGCTGAGCATCGTTGAAGTAAGCCGGAACTGTGATAACTGCCTCTGTTACTTTCTCACCAAGATATGCCTCTGCATCCTTTTTCAGTTTCTGAAGGATCATTGCGGAGATCTCCTGTGGAGAATATTTCTTGTCATCGATGGTTACACGGTAATCGGTACCCATCTCTCTTTTGATAGAGGAGATCGTTCTGTCTGCATTTGTAACTGCCTGACGTTTTGCAGGCTCACCTACCAGACGCTCTCCTGTTTTTGTGAATGCTACAACGGATGGTGTTGTTCTTGCGCCTTCTGTATTTGCGATAACTGTCGGCTGTCCACCTTCCATTACGGCTACACAGCTGTTTGTTGTACCTAAGTCAATACCAATAATCTTTCCCATGATTTTTTCCTCCTGTTTTAGTCTGTATCTGTTAAAATAAAGTTTGTTGTCAGTTAGTTCGCAACCTTCACCATACTGTGGCGTACTACGAAATCCTTGTAAGTGTAACCCTTCTGGAATTCTTCCACCACGATGTTCTCTCCAACCTCTTCATCCTCCACATGCATCACTGCATTATGGAAATCCGGGTTGAATTCCTTTCCCACTGCTTCGATCGGCTTCACACCAAGCTCATCCAGTGTTGTGGTAAGCTGCTTGTAGATCATTTTCATTCCATCTGCAAAAGCATCGCCTTCCTGTGCCTGTGCAAGACCTCTTTCGAAGTTATCCACAACCGGCAGGATCTTTTCAACGATTTCTTTTGCTCCGATGATGTACATGCTGGATTTTTCTTTTTCCGTTCTTTTACGGAAATTATCAAATTCAGCCATGGTACGCTTCAGGCGATCGGTAAGTTCCTCCACCTTCTGCTCAGATTTATCTTTTTTCTTCTTTCCGAAAAAGGAAGTTTTTGATTTTTCTTCTTTTTTATCCTCTGAGGCAGCTTCTTCGCCTGGAGTATTATTTTCTTCCTCCGGCAGATCTTCTCCCTCCGGTGTCAGGTTTTCTTCTTCCTGATCTCCGTCAGTTACGGGGATTTCCTTCTCCGCTTCCTGCTCTTCGGATGTTTTCTTTGTTTCCTCCGACACTTTTTTTCTACCGCCTTTCTAAGTTTTCTTCTTTTTCAAAACGTCATCCAGATGATTCTTCAGTTCCTTCAGACTGTCCACTACATTCTCATAATCCATTCGTTTGGGACCGATGATCCCGATGGTTCCGTACATTCCGTCTCCCAGTTCATATCTGGCAGTTACAATGCTGCAGTCCTTCATGGTCTGGATTGGCATCTCATCACCGATGTAAACCTGAATTCCTGTATTCTCTCCATCTGACATCTGTTCTTTTACAAGATCGGCAAGTTCATGCTTCTCCTCAAATGCGGAGATCAGCTCCGTTGCCTTCTCTTTATCGGCAAGCTCCGGATACTTGAAGATGTTAGTTGCACCTGAAGTATAGATCTCCATATCTTCCTCTTCCACATGAATGGTGGCTGCCACTGCATCCAGAACCGTTGCCACCACACCGCTGTGGCTGCCTGCCTGTTCCTTCAGTCTGGCGATCATCCCAAGGTTGATATCCTGGATTGGAATCCCATTGAGATTGGTGTTAAGAAGAAGATTCAGTTTCAGGATCGTCTGGTCGTCCATTTCCTCATCCAGATTGATGATCTGGTTCCGGACTGTGTTGTTGTCACTGACAACCACTGCCACAAGCTGAAGCTCGCTCATTCTCGACAGCTGGATGAACTTGATCTTGTTGCCGCTGTACTGCGGAACGGAAACCATGGTAGCATAGTTGGTATTGGAAGCAAGAACCTTCGCAACCTTCTTAAGCACCTTATCCATCTTATCTGTCTTCTCAATGATCAGATCTCGCAGCTCTGCAACCTCCGCTTCCTTCTCCTTCATCAACTCATTGACGTAAAGTCTGTAGCCCTTATCTGAAGGAATCCTTCCTGCTGAGGTATGAGGCTGGACGATATAGCCCATATCTGTCAGGTCTGACATTTCATTTCGGATCGTTGCGGAACTTACATTGAGATCCGCATACTTGGAAATGGTTCTGGATCCAACCGGTTCTCCGGTCTCCATATAGGTCTTGATGATTGCCTGTAATATTTTTCGTTTGCGCTCACTCAACACCTCCTCCATGAAGCCATCTCCTTTCCTTTTGTTTTTCCTGACGGATGTTGATTCTTTTTTTATATCTGTTAGCACTCATTTTAGTGGAGTGCTAACATCTACAGTCTTTAAGATATCACCATGTAAAATATTTGTCAATATGTTTTGAAAAAAAGTTCTTATTTTTTCAAAACAAAAAAAGCATCAGTACGATGCTTTTTTGTAATACTGGTCTATGCAGTTCTGTGCCCCGGCAAAAAATTCCGCTTCTGTTTTCTGTCCCAGCACATATTTCTGAAATTCCGTTCCCATGGACGAAACAGCTTCTATGGAATCGGCACACAGTGGTCTTGCCTTCAGCTTATAATCTTTCAGATATTGCCGGACCATTTCAATGCCATCCAGATCAAAATTCTTATCCTCGATCACATCCAGTCTTGCCGGACACATTTTTGTCAGCTGTCCGTAATTTTTACTGGCCTCATATCCGGACACATACTGAAGGAACTTCAGAGCTGCTTCTTTATGATCAGAATTTTTATTCAGTACATACTGCCAGGTTGCGATATTGGTCACCTTCTCGTCAAATTCCGGAAATGGTGCCATATGGATCTTATCTTTTCCATACACGCCTGCATTCTGAAAAGTACTCAACACACCGGTATACATAAACATACATCCATACTGGCCGTTTATAAATTTTTCATTCAGCTGGTCATGCTGGTCGATCAGATTCTCCTCTGATATCATCCCTGTATCCAGCATTCGCTTCATATATTCTGCCGCTTCTCTTGTTTTCGGATCCGTCCAGTCTGTATAATCTCCTCCGAAAAAATCGACATACTCGCTGATACTATTATATATGTAAGAAATCTCCCATGCATCCCCATATGCATATTTTCCCGTATTCTGAAGCTTTTTCTGAAGGATCTCAAGATCACTGAGACAGGAGAGTCTGTCCAGACCAGCCTGATCCAGCAATTCCTGGTTCACCCAGAATGCCATGATATCCATCCTGAACGGTACCGAAAAAATATGTCCGTCTGACATGCATATTTCTTTCAGGTATTCCTGCAGAAAATTCGCCGCTGTCTCCTCTGTCATAACCGTATCTTCCAACGGAAGAAGAAATCCCTTATGTTTAAATTCGGATATCATCTCATCATTTACTGTGATCAGATCAACAGAATCATCTCCTGATGTCAGAAGAGTTGCTATTTTGGCCTGGCGATTGTCCGCATTGGCCGGACATTTTTCAATATGGATCTTTATTCCAAGATCTTTTTCCGCCTGGCTGATAAAAGAATCAAAGCCTTCTGTGCCTGCATCCACATGAAGGATCGTCAGTTCCTGTCTGTTCTCCGGCACAATATCAGATGCAGCCTCCTTCTTCTGGACTCCACATCCTGTCACTGCCAGAGCCAGGGCAAATACCCCGCAAAATACCTGTTTTTTCAATCTCTACCACCCTTTTTATCTGGGCCATCTATCCTCTTTTGACATCAACGGCTGGAACGGTGCATGAGGAAGTGTCTGATACCAGTACGCTACACTTGCCACATCATCCTGTCGTTCAAACAGGCCACGGTATCCGACGCCTATCTGCTGAATCGTAACGCGAAGATCCTCTTCAAAGCAGATTGGATCCTGTAAATGCCATCTGTAAAAGCCTCTCATTGGCGGGCAGTCATCATTATGATAAAAATTGTGGATCAGTTCGTCATGAGCAGAATAATACGGATATCCCAGATATGGTGTGTTATAATTCTGTTCCACGGTTTTTCCATCCACCTGTTTGGCAAAGCTCCAGGAACCTCCAAAGTAATCTTCCGTTCCTGTTCCGCAGATGGTCGGATACTCCTCATCTCCGTCAATATAAAACTTCATTTCTCCCTCGCCCCACCAGTAACGTTCCAGTGTGGTAAGTGCCATGTAGGTTCCTATATAATGGCCTTTTCCTTTTACTCCATCCAAAATTGTATAATCTTTTGTTTTTTCTGTCAACCGTTCCCGTCTCCACTGCGCATGGAAATAAGCAATATCGTCCGGAAGCTCATCATAGAGACAGTAATCTACCTGATAAAAGAAAGCCGGGATTTTATTTGCATGCTGGTTTTCCAGTGTGATCTTTGCTTTCTTCTTAAACGGCATCGGGAAATAGCAGTTAAAGCCCCTGTTTGGAACAACAGCCACCGGAACAGAATTTACAAAACATTCTCTTCCGAATCCGCAGCAGAAGAAATCACCCAGAGGACTTTCCACGGAAGGAGTTTCCTCGTCATCCCAGTACATACGGATCACAAGATCCCTCAGTACAAAGCAATCTGCCTCTGTAGTCTTGTTGTCGACGGTGATCCAAATATGATTGATCTGTCCCGGTCCTTCCATTTCTGCCAGAGTTACCACAGCTCCCGGCTCAATATCCTTAAGACACGGGCTTCCTTTTCTGGACGGTCCGAGATGACTTGCAGCCATACCGCCTCTGCCTTTTTCTCCATGAGGATTTTCTGCATTAATCGCACGGCTTTTTCCATGCTTTGCAAGTGCGATTCCTCCCAGTCCGCCTGTAAATGCCTGATACATATCTGTTTTCTCCTCTCTTTTGGAAATTAAAAATATTTACGCTTTTACTCCACCTGCCATGATACCATCCATGATCTGTTTCTCAAAAACAGCTACAAAGATAATGATCGGAAGAAGGATGATCCATCCCATGGCGCTGACAAGATCCCACGGAACTCCATACATGTTGTCACGTAACGGAAGCTGTACGATGGAAACAGAAAGTACCTGAATACCATTTGAATAAAACAACGGTGTGAAAAAGTTATTCAGACAGGTAATAAAGTTGATAATGCAAACCGTAGCGATTGCCGGCTTCATCAGCGGCAGAACGATCGTAAACAGTCTCTGTGAAAAAGATGCGCCGTCAATAGCAGCTGCCTCCTCCAGTGAGATCGGGATCTCACCGACAAAGTTTCTGAGGATCAGAACCGTAAACGGTATAACGGTACTGATATAAAGAAGGATAAGTCCCGGATATGTATCATACAGCTTTACCTTCTGCATAAACTCATACAGCGGGCGGGCTGTGACAACCTCAGGGATCAGCATGGTAGCCAGAACAAACGCAAATGCAACAGAAACTCCCTTTGAGTTAAATCTTGAGAAGCCATAGGCAGCCATTGCACACAGCACGGTACTGATCACAAGTGTAATGCCTACGATCAGAACTGTATTTCCGATCTTTGAAAGCAGTCCTACATTCTGTATCAGAAATTTATAGCTTTCCAGTGTGGGATGATCCGGAAGATAATCGATCGGTGTTTTAAACAGTTCTCCTGACGGTGTGATCGAAGAAATAAAGATCCAGTAAACCGGGAACAGGATCAGAAAAGCCACAACTGCAAACAGAACCCATCTTCCAACGGCTACCACTCCATGATAAACATTATATTTTCCTGTATTCTTCACGATAATTCCCCCTAACTGTCAAACTTATTCATAACACGTATATTCAGCCAGCTGAAGATCGCCATTACAACAAACAGCAGCATAGCCAGCGCCGAAGCATATCCTACGTTTAGATTTGTAAATGCTTCTGTTGTGATTCTGTATGCGATCAGCGCAGTATCCTCTCCAGGGCCTCCAGATGTCATGGAATAAACCAGATCGAAGGTTGTCAGTCTCCAGAGTGTGAACGGAATACATAAAGTCAGGACATTTTTTGCGATCAGCGGAAGTGTGATCCGGAAAAAGCTCTGGATCCCGTTTGCACCGTCTACCTTTGCTGCCTCATAGATATCGCCGGAAATAAACTGAAGTCCGGAAAGTACAAGAATTGCAAAGAACGGAAGGTCCTTCCACAGGTCCATTGCAATTACCGCTGCTCTTGCAGTACCTGTATTGATCAGCCAGCTGTTCTGGTAACCCGGTACAAACCAGCGGATAAAATCATTGATCAGACCATAATCATTGTTAAATGCCCATTTTGCAGCCATACCGGCTACTACTGCAGGCATAGCCCACGGGATCAGCACGATGGTCCTCAGAAAACGGCGGCCTTTGAATTTCATATTCAGGATCAGTGCCAGGATAACTCCGAGGATCACATGAAAGATCATGGAAGCAACCACAAATATTGCCGTAAAGCTGATCGATGTGAGCACTTTAGGATCAGAAAATACCTTCAGGTAATTCTTGAAGCCTATAAATTCATTGATACCTGCAAGGATACTGATATTAAAGAAGCTGTTTTTCACAGTCATCAGAATGGGATATACTGTTGTAAAACCTCGAATCAGTACAACCGGCAGGATCAAAAGCCATGGTATCCACTTCATATTTTTTTTGCTTATTGTCATGGAACTTTCCTCCCTGTTCATCAAGCAATGTAAAGCAGACTTTTACCTCTGCTTTACATTGCTGTTTTTTTATATCTTTTACTTATACATATCTACCACATCCTGAGCCTTCTTGCAGAACTCATCAACTGTAATCTCGTCTTTCATACAGGACTGGAAGATTGTTCCCATATCGCTGATAAATTCCATTGTCTGTGCCACCATCGGACGTCCCTGTACATTGCATTCATTTGCATATCTGCTGTACATTTCTTTTGCCGGGTCAGAATCCGGAACTACCTTCTCTGCAACATCCTTTCTTGCAGGATATCTGTCAAATGCTTTATAGGAAGCTTCCATTCCGCCTTCATCAGCCATATACTGGAGGAATTTCACAGCTGCATCTTTATTCTTGGATGCTTTGTTGAGAACATAGCTCCAGGAATCTGTAAAGATCGCACGCTCTCCCTTGCCGCTGAAATCCGGTACCATTTCCATGTGGATCTTATCTGCGCCAAGCATATCTGCCTTTGCATAATCTGTTCCAAGGCCCCACATGAACCAGCATCCGTATTTTCCGTCATTGATCTTCGGATTCATCTGCTCATATTTATCAGCGATCTGCTCGATGGATGTTTCTTTATCAGCAACCAGATCGTGGAGGAACTGAACTGCTTCCTTGTTTTCCTCTTTGGTCCAGTCAAAATAATCGCCGCCGAACATGTTTACAAACTGTGCAAGCTCGTTAAATGCATAAGTTTTCTCCCAGGAACCGCCGTAGCCGAATCTTCCGTCCTTGGAAACAGCCTTCATATACTTCATGAAATCCTCTTTTGTATCAATGGATTTGATTCCGACCTCATCCATGATCTCCTGATTTACCCAGAATGCAAAATATCCTGTATAGCCTGGAACACCGATAATGTTTCCGTCCTTATCTGTGATCATATTCTTTACATATCCCTGGGCAAACTGATCAGCGATATCATCTGTCATTACTGTATCATTCAGTCCTTCCAGCCATCCGGAATTTTTAAATGCCGCACTCATCTCATCGTTGATCTGAATGACATCCACGGAAGCATCTCCTGTGGAAAGCATTGTGGTGATCTTCTGCTGACGGGTATCTGTATCTGTAGGTGCCGCAATTACATTAATGTTCAGGCCCGTGGCATCTTCCACATTTGCAAGCCAGTCCTCAAAATCCGGGTCTGTGGTGTCGATGCTGTATAAGGTAAGATCATATTTCTCCTCTGCGGAAACAGTAACCACGTTACCTGCCATACCCACAACCATCGCTGCTGCCAAAACTGCACTCATTACTTTTTTCTTCATATCTTTCTTCCTTTCTGGACATTTTCGTGTTTGTCCACACCTGTTTTTGATGGTTTAAGGATACCAGAGAGCCCCCTCATTCTAAATACAATATTTTATGATTTCTTTATATTATTTTTCGTTCTCTTGTATTTTTGTTGTTAATTTTTTATAATCCTTTTATATAATCTATATTTGTAACGGCTTTTTTTCACAGCTGGATTCGGTTTCATTAATTTGTTTTCGACATAAAGGAGAGTATGTACTATGAAATTCCACAAATGTATCCCACCCATTTTTTCCTCATTTCGCTATAAGCTCCTGCTCGCATTTCTGATCGCAACTATGGTACCTCTGATTTCCCTGACCTTCATCAGCTATCACATTTCCTATAACATTGCCAGAGATCGTATCATCGATTCTGCCGTAATGACTGACAAGCAGCTGGTCTCTCAGCTGAACGACCGCCTCGGTCAGGTTGAAAATGTAGCAGATACCATACAGTTTCAAATGTACTCCCTAAATCAGCCTTCCTCTAATAAGGTAGATGCACTGAAAAAATTCACCACTGTAAAAAACAATATTTCGCTGTATAAATCCACATTCGATTTCTTCCATATATATGTTTTTCTGCAGCCCGATCAGCTCGGTTCAAAAGAAAGCCTGTACTTCTTTTCCACAGATGAGCTTTCTGCATATGGTCTGGATAAAAATATTGTTTCCGGTTCAGGCTTTTCCTCTGTCTGGATACCGGTTTCCAATATGCCTCTGCCTAAAATACTGTCCACAAAAAAATCATCTGCCGATGTGATCCTCTGCGTCCGGGCACTGAAAAATCAGGCCACCGGTATTCTGGAATACGCCTACGGCATTGCTCTGGACACCTCAGAGCTTACCACTTATCTGCAGCCTGCTGCTTTGGATTCCCGCATATACAGCTACATTCTCACAGATCACGGAGAGATTGCAGCAAAAAATACATCCTCACTGAATTTATCCGGAATTTCCAAAGCACAGTTTCAGAAACTCAAAGGAAATGCAGATTCTTCTTTTCACAGCGGCGACAAATATTATAACTGCTGCACCTTAAGCAATGGCTGGCTTCATGTTACCGAAATCCCGGAAAGCTATATTCAGGGCAACACGCACATCCTGATCCGTGCCTTACTGATCACTGTCCTTATTTTCTTGCTCCTTACTGTTATCATCGTTATCCTGTTTTCCGAAAATCTTACCCGGAAGATCACTGCACTTTCCTATGCAATGGAAGCCTTTCAGCTGGGATATGACCCGGAACATCTATCTATCGTTACTGTTCCCCACCCGGATGATCCTTCCAGGTATGATGAGATTGACAGACTGGGCATCACCTTTGAAGATATGCAGCACACAATAGCCGGAAACCTGAAGTCCATTGTAAATCTTTCCGTAAACGAAGAACGTCTGAAATACCAGCTGCTCCAGTCACAGATCAATCCGCATTTTCTTTACAATATCCTGGGATCGATCCGTACCTGCCAGTCCCTTGGAAAGCTTGACATTGCTGATCAGATGATTGCAAATCTGACTGCCTTTTACCGTCTTACCCTGCGTAAATCAAAGGAACTTATTCCTATTAAAGATGAATTGGAAATTGCCCGGCTTTATCTGGAAATGGAAAAGCTCTGTCATAAAGATAATCTGGACTGGGAGATCGAAGCAGAAGATGGAATCGAAAATTTCCTGATCTGCAAGTTTACACTTCAGCCATTTCTCGAAAATTCCATTCTGCACGGGATTTCTTCGGGCACACCAGCTGTTTTCATTTCGATCCATGTTCTTTATGGCGATGATACGGTTGTGATCTCCATTGAGGACAACGGTGCCGGCATGGACTCCGAAACCCTTGCACAGCTGCGCCATGCTATTGAGCATAATGTTATTGATTATGAGAAGCATTTTGGAATTTCCAACGTAAGTTCCCGTATTTCCAACCCATTATACGGAAACGGTTCCGTAAGGATCCGCAGCAACCCCGGAAACGGCACATACGTCACCATTGAATTCGAACAGATGGAGGAAGATATCGATGAAAAAAATAATGATCGTAGATGATAATTACTTATCTGCAGAAGGTATCGAAAAAAACATAGACTGGGAAACACTGAATGCAGAGATCATCCATGTCTGCTACAATGGAACCTCTGCTATCGAAGCCATGAAAAAAGAGCCTGTAGATCTGATCATTTCTGACATTGAAATGCCTGATCTTGACGGCATTTCCATGAGCCGTCAAGCTCTTGAGATCAATCCTATGGTGAAGATCATCCTGATCAGTGCCTATGATAAATTTGAATATGCAAGACGTGCTCTGCTCCTCGGTGCTCTGGATTATATCGAAAAGCCTCTGGATTATGCCTATCTTATCCAGAAGGTAAAAAACGCTTTTGCACTGATGGAAAAGGAACAGAAAAATCTCCAGCTTCTGAAGCAAAGCAGGCCTCTTCTTACGGAAAAATTTTTCCGCGAGATCACACACCTTCCGTCTTCTGAAGCAGCCTACCGACTGAAGCCTTATCTTAAGTATCTGAACCTGGAGCTGAATTATGATTTTTATACAGTTGTTATTCTGGAGCTTGAAAATGCTCCGGATCTAAAAGCTGTTTACGGGATTGAAAAGTTTCAGATGGAGCTTTTCAACCTTCAGGATCTGATAACTGAGGAAACCGCTTCTCTTGATTTTGTGTATCTTCTCCCGGATATGGATGGCTATCTGTGCATTCTGGGACACAGCGGCTGTCAGTCCAACAGCTTCCGCCAGCTTACCAGCGGACTTATTTCATCAATCGCAGATGCCTGCCAGCCACTGGGGCTTTCTCTCAACGCAGGTATTGGAACAATTGTCCAGGATTTTTGGAACCTGAACCATTCTTACAAAAGCGCCGTACATGCACTGGAATACAGATTCTTTTTCCCGCATCAGAATATCTTTGACGGAAGAGAGGCCCTGGGTTCCGATCTGTCTGTTGCAGATTTTTCAGATACAAAGGAAGATGAACTGATCCGGCTTCTCTGTAAAAAGGATACCTCTGCCATAGATCTCTGGTTTCAGAATTTTTCCGACTGGCTTACCCAGAAATTTCGCACAAAGAATTTCGCTTTCATACAGATTTATTCTCTTCTTGGCCGGATCCTGAAATTTTTCTATGAATTAAATCTGGATACGCATGACCTTGAAGCTAAAATTTTGTATGTTTACAACCACATAAATGAGTTTCATAATACGGAAGAGCTATGTCAATGGCTGAAGGATCTGTGCCATCTTTTATGCCGGAAGCTTGATTCCTCCATGAATGATTATCACCAGAAGCTCTGTGAACTGGTGATTTCCTATATCAACGAACACTACACTGACAATACGCTCTGCCTCAATGATATTGCTGCCTCTGCCAATGTAAGCCCTGCTTATTTAAGTGCTCTTTTCAAAAAAAATCAGGGAATCAGTCTCAGTGACTTTATCACATCTCAGCGAATTTCCGCAGCCGCCCGTTATCTGACTACGACTACTATGAGTCTGAAGGAGATCAGCCTGAAGTGTGGTTATGCCAATCAATATTATTTCAGCACCAGCTTCAAAAAGAAAATGGGGATCACACCTTCCGCCTATCGGGAACAGCATACATAACTTCTTCTCTTCTTTATAACAAAGTTACTGGCACAAATGCCAGTGCCCTTCTCCGGAATTTTACTTATAATCAATCAATAAAGAGAACCATCATATTTTTTCGAAGGAGGGATCGCTATGAAAAAATGGAAAAAAATCCTGATATCTCTGATAACAGTCTTTGTACTGGCCATTCTTCCGTCAGAATCGGCAATTCTGCCTGGCACAGTCTGTGTTACAGAGGCCGCTCCCAGGATCAGTTCTTCCAAGCTTACCATGATCAAGGGGCAGAGCAGAACACTGAAGATCACCGGTCTCAAAAAAGGGCAGAAAATCACCTGGAAGAGCAGCAATTCCAAGATCGTCGCTGTAAACAAAGCAGGCAAGCTCCAGGCAAAGGCTAAAGGCTCTGCCACCATTACAGGAACCGTTTCCAAAAGGAAATACACCTGCAAAGTCACTGTACATGCCCCGAAGCTGAACAAAACCGCAGTAACTCTGAAAGTCGGTCAGACATATCAGCTGAAGCTTAGTGGTACCAATCAGAAGATCACCTGGAAGAGCAGCAATTCCAAAATCGTCACTGTAAACAAAACAGGCAAGCTTTTTGCAAAATCTGCAGGAAATGCTACAATTACTGCTCAGGTAAACGGAATCCGCTTTGTCTGCAAGGTTAAAATCCAGAAAAAAGCTGCTCCGGCAAAGCCAGCTCCCACCGCTGCTCCGGCAAAACCAGCCCCTACTGCTGCTCCGGCAAAACCAACCCCTACCGTAGCTCCGAAGCCCGGCATAAAATTAAAAAACCACATTCTGAGCAAAGGCAAAAAGGCCAGTGATGGAAGCGTAAAAATCGAGCTTAACACACACGATGAATCAAAAAAAATCGATATGGATTTAGGCGGTTTGGGTTCGTCATCTTCTTCTATGCAGGTTTCCGTAGATGAATATCGAAGTATCACATACATTCCAAAAAACAACAGTTTTAAATTCTATTTCCGGTTTTCCAGCCATGATGATTTAAAAAGTGATATTACTTTGACTTTCCCGATGAATTCTACTGCGGCTTCTTTAAACTTTTATTTTTACATGAGCATACTTCCTGATGATGAATCCGGTACACTGATCGCCACTATGAGCAGCTCCGCTCCGCTTTCCGCCATCAGGAATGAATCCTCTAATTTATCCTTCCACTTCCAGAAGCTTACAGATCCTTATGAAATCCTGACACAAAAAGATGCTTCCGAGCTTGCCAACGACACTCTGGATATGGCTGTTCCATATTGGGCTGATCTTCTCAAGGGCTCCAGCATCACCCTGCGCTCCCTGGGCTTTTCAACTACAAAATAAGCTTTTCCCAAAAACAGATCGAACATACCCGGCAACACCCCTGGCTGTAACAGCCAGGGGTGTTGTACTGTCAGCTGCTTTGCAGCCTATTCCGTTAATTCTTCCAGATTCTTTTTTAATTCGAGCATCTTGTCTCTCAGCTCAGCAGCCTGCTCGAAATTCAGGTCTGCTGCCGCAGCACGCATCTGCTTCTCTACCTGAGCGATTACCTTCGTCAGTTCTTTTCGGTTCATGGATTCCGGATCCTTTTTAAGCTTCACTTCTGTCTCTGCCACCTTCTTCGAAACAGCGATCAGATCACGGACCGCCTTCTTGATCGTGGTCGGAGTGATGCCATGCTCCCTGTTGTAAGCCTCCTGTATCGCTCTCCTTCTTTCTGTCTCCGAGATTGCTTTTTCCATGGATTCTGTCATATTATCTGCATACATGATCACATGGCCTTCGCTGTTCCGGGCAGCACGGCCGATAGTCTGTACCAGGGATGTTTCCGAACGAAGGAAGCCTTCCTTATCTGCATCCAGGATCGCTACCAGCGTGATCTCCGGAATATCCAGTCCTTCTCGCAGAAGGTTGATCCCGACTAGCACATCAAACACATCCAGGCGCATATCGCGGATGATTTCCGCACGTTCCAGAGTGTCAATGTCTGAATGAAGGTATCGGACACGGATTCCCAGATCCTTCATATAATCGGTAAGGTCCTCTGCCATACGTTTGGTCAGGGTCGTGATCAGGACTTTATTTTTCTTTTCAATTTCCTTATTTACTTCTGCTACAAGATCATCGATCTGTCCTTCGATCGGACGCACCTCCACCTTCGGATCAAGAAGCCCTGTAGGACGGATGATCTGCTCTGCGCGGAGAAGCTCATGGTCATATTCATATTCTCCCGGTGTCGCAGATACAAACATTACCTGGTCAAGCTTGTTCTCGAATTCATCAAAGCTCAATGGACGGTTATCCTTGGCAGACGGAAGTCGGAAGCCGTAATCCACCAGTGTCTGTTTACGGCTCTGATCACCGGCATACATACCGCCAACCTGGGGAACTGTCTTATGGGACTCATCTATAATAAGTAAAAAATCATCTCCGAAGTAATCCATCAGTGTATACGGTGGCTGCCCCGGTGCAAGCCCTGTCAGGTGCCTGGAGTAGTTCTCGATCCCGGAGCAGAATCCCGTTTCCTTCATCATTTCCACATCAAAGTTGGTACGCTCCGCAATTCTCTGAGCCTCGATCAGCTTATCCTCACTTTTAAAGTATTCCACCTGCTGCTTCATCTCTTCCAAAATGGCATCTGCTGCACGACGGATCTGCTCCTGAGGCACAACGTAATGAGATGCAGGGAAAATCGCTGCATGGCTTTCCACACTTTTGATCTCTCCGGTAAGCACATCGATATCTGTGATACGCTCGATCTCATCTCCGAAAAACTCCACCCGTACTGCCCGGTCTGTAGAATTCGCCGGAAAGATCTCCAGCACATCACCCCGGACACGAAAGGTTCCACGGTGAAAATCCATCTCATTTCTTGTGTACTGGATATCGATCAGCTGTTTGATAACCTCATCACGGTCCTTCTCCATTCCAGGGCGAAGAGAGATCATCATATCAAAAAACTCCTGAGGTGCACCTAAGCCATAGATACAGGATACCGACGAAACCACGATCACATCCTTGCGCTCACATAAGGCTGCTGTGGCGGAGAGACGGAGCTTATCGATCTCGTCGTTGGTGGATGCATCCTTGGCGATGTAGGTGTCTGTGGAAGGAACGTA
>OGQN01002133.1_pt1 | contig 14623 bp, 14 predicted proteins | sample 1553231 | NCBI WGS metagenome assembly OGQN01 (sample SAMEA2579950, study PRJEB22360) | human gut metagenome | biome: human gut; feature: human-associated habitat; material: faeces | place: Denmark | collected 2008/2010 | reverse complement strand
GGAAGACTATGGAAGCTGGATGTCCAATCCTGTCTTTTACATCATTGGCGGAATCGGAGTTTTGGCCGCTGTGCTGGCTGTCCTCTCTTTTTATGTATTTCATGTCGCTGTTCTCGGTGTGCTGTTTGCCATCATCACAATCGCACTTGTGGTTTTGCTGATCTGGATCACATGGATCAGGCGGCAGTATGCCTTTGGCGGTGGCAGAATCATGGAACAGGTTCACCGGGTTATCCTCTCGCACCTAGACTATGACGGTGAGGGCAAGATTCTGGAAGTAGGTTGCGGCTCCGGAGCGCTGACAATCCGTGCGGCTCTGACATGGACGAAAGCAAAAGTAATCGGTATTGATTATTGGGGCGCTGTGTACAATTACAGCAAGGCACTCTGCGAGAAAAATGCTGCAAGTGAGGGCGTGGCTTCCCGCTGTGTATTTCAGCACGGTGATGCGAAGCAGCTGGATTTTCCTGATGAGAGCTTTGATGTAGTTATCAGCAACTATGTCTATCACAATGTTATGGGTGCTGATATGCAGAAACTGCTGCTGGAAAGCCTGCGGGTATTGAAAAAAGGCGGCGTCTTTGCACTCAACGATGATATGAAACCAAAGATGTACGGTGACATGGAAGGTTTTGCGCAGAAACTGCGGGATATGGGGTATGAGGAAGTACGACTCGTTGACACTGCACAGGAAGCTTTTGGCTCCCACCGTTGGGCTGCCATGATGATGCTGGGGTCTTCCCGGCTGCTTGTCGGCAGAAAGTAATGTATCAAAACAGGAGGTTTGGCTATGTCCAAGTTAGGAGTCGTGGAGGATACCCTGTTTGTCCCTATGCTGGGAAGAATTTATGCTGCTGAGCATTGCCCACAAATTTTATATGATAAAAAAGCATTGGAATTGAAAAAGAAGCTGCCTTCAGACTTGATTAAACAGAATATGCAGAGCCAGTATACCCTTTTGGCCTCTGCTTCCCGGTCTGCTAATATGGATCGGATTATTCGGACTTTTCTGGAACGCAGACCGGACGGTGTGATTGTCCAGCTGGGCTGTGGTCTGGAGACAACCTATCACCGATGTGATAACGGAAAGACACACTGGTATGCCATGGATCTGCCTCATGTAATCGAATACCGGCGGGGACTTCTTCCCGAACCAGAGAGGGAATTATATATTTCCGGGGATGCCTTTGCAAAGGATTGGATCAAAAAAGTTCGCAATGATGTACTTGATGCTCCTATTCTCGTTACTGCAGGCGGGTTATTTCATTATTTTGAGGAACATAAGGTCATTGCCCTTCTGCGTATGATTGGGCAATTTGGAAATATGGAAGTTGTTTTTGATACGGTGAACAAAAGAGGAATGACCATGATGAAGAAAAAATATATGAAACAGGTCGGCCATGCCGATGCACAAATGTTCTTTTATGTGGATTCAGCGGAAGAACTGGCAGCAAAGATCGGGGGTAATGTGAAGGTGATTGCGGAGGAACCATACTATCGTTACATCCCTAAAAATGGCTTAAAGCTATCCACAAAGGTCAGTATGACAGTTTCTGATCAATTCAAGATGGTAAAGATGATACATCTAAAACTATAGTGGATATACAATATCAGAGAGAGAGAACTTTATCATTTTTTCGGACGCACTGATGAAACACCATCAAAAGCCGCCTTCTATCACCAGCGTGCAAAATTAAAAGATAATGCACTATGGGAACTTTTGCAAATCTTTAACCAGAAGCTTCAACCAACTCTATACAGAAACCGTTATCGTTTGGTTGCTTGTGACGGTTCTGTTGCTGATGAAGTCGATCCGGAACTTTTGGCAAAAGTATTGGCTAATCCAGAGATGCGGGCATTGCTCAATTCACTGGCGAAGACGATGAAGTAATGAAAAATAGTGAAAAAATAGTGTAATTTTAGTGGAAAAACAATTCATAAAACGATATAATATATGGATGAAATGGAGGTGGATCATGTGATTAAGGTTACGTTAACAAATGAAATTTTAAAAAAAATATCGAAAATAGACGAAAAGCGTTTTTCTCTTAGTACGATAGAAATGCCACCTGTTATAAAAAACAGACTTAGAAAAAACTCTAAGAAAAAAAGTTCCTATGCTTCTAATAAGATTGAAGGAAATCCATTGACTGAAAAACAGGCAAATGAAGCTATTGATAGTGATCCTCACAAACATTTTTTAAAGCCAGAACAGGAAGTTCGTAATTACTTTTTGGCTTTAAATTTTTTAGAAGAAAAACTGAAAAAGAAAGAAGCTTTTTCAAAAGAAATGATTTTAGAAGTGCAGGCAATGGTTGAAAAAGGTGCGTCAAAAGAAAAGATAGGCTTAAGAGGCCCTATGCCGCCTGGAATGTTATTTGCAGTATATGATTCCGAAACAGGCGCAGCGGAATATATTCCACCAGAGTATATTGATATTCCGGACTTGTTGGATGAACTTGTTGAATATGTAAATACTACAGATGATCATCCGCTGATTATTGCTGCTGTAGTTCATTATCAATTGGTTACTATTCATCCTTTTGAAGATGGAAATGGAAGAACCGCCAGATTAATGTCAGGATATATTCTTGATTATTATGGATATGGTTTTAATGGAATAGGTTCTCTGGAAGAATATTTTGCCTATGATCCAGATGAGTATTATGCATCATTGCAAATGGGGTTGCCGGCGTTATATTATTCAGGAAGAGAAAATCCTCCTCATCCAGAAATTTGGATTAATTATTTTTTGAGAATGATGGAATTGTATTCTAAAAAAGTATACGAATTGTCAAAAGAATCCGAGAACGATGAGTTAGATGGAAGCCTGTCCTATTTAAATACAAAAGAAAAGGAATTCTTAGCATTTCTGTTAAAAAAGCGATTATATGAGTTTACACCAATTGAAGTAAGCAAAATGCTTGGTGTAACTAACAAAACGATTATTAATAGATGTGCAAAGCTGGTAAATAATGGTTTGTTAATTCCAATTATTGTCAAAACACGGGTCCGATCTTATCAGTTAAGTGATTTTTCAAAGACAAATGAGAAAAAGATCTTGAAAAAACTATCGTAATAGAAACATAAAATTTGGTGGGGGGGGTGAAACGCAAACCATTAATGATATACAAGGGTGGTAATAGCTGACGGGGATACATCAACGATTGTTGTATTCCCGTCAGCTTTGTAATTTTACTGTTTTTCTCCGGCAATCACCAGATATTCATAGGTTGGACGGAAATCGGTGTTGTCGCATTGCTGGCGATATTGCATGAAAATGCGATCCATAATATGCGGTATTTCTGGCTCAATCGGTTCAAACAGGATGATCAGATACTGCATGGAACTGTAACGGGTACAGATATCCACACGGCGAATCTTCTGGCGGATAGCCTTTTCTATACATTCCAGAGCCTGTTCAATGGCTTCTATATTCGGAATCGTGTCGACAGCTGTTTCCATGGTGACCATCACAAGATAACAATGACATTGGCTGCGAATACTGAGCTGACTCATATACTCATATTGACGGGCAAAGTCACGGTAATTCAGATCCATGGCACCGATGTAGGTGCCGCTTTCCCGCAGGGATTTGGCTACGAGCTGAAGATCTTTGCCAGTACTGGAGGTAAGAAGTTCTTTACGGTCAATCTGCTGATAGAAGAAGAACTGATTTTTACCGTTCTGTTTGACATAATATAAAGCTTTATCCGCTCTCTGGTAACAGTTTTCAAAGTTATCACCGGCTGTGCACATACAGATTCCGGCGGAAAGCGTAGCACTTCTGATTTCGACATCTTTGGAAATGGCCAAACGGAACTGATCGAAGAGTTCCTGCATTTGTGTTGCGACAGAATCATGAGTTGCACTGCTGCTTTCTGAAAAGTCATCCAGATCAGGAATCTGATTTTCGGTGAGCAATGTCAGAAATATATCTGCAATTTCAGGGCCGAATTGTGTGCCCTTGTTTTTGAGGATTTCTTCATAGATTTCATCCTGAGACAGAACATTACGGTAAATGCGACGGGAATTCATGGCATCGTAACAATCAGCAACAGCGATAATACGGGCATAAATCGGAATTTCAGTGCCTGCAAGACCGTCAGGATAACCGCTTCCGTCATAGTGTTCATGGTGATTTCTTGTCACTTCGACAACATGCGGGATCAGCGTGACATCTTTGAGGATTTCGGCACCGATAATTGTATGTTTTTTCAGAAGATTATCTTCATCCTCTGTCAGTTGGGTCGGTTTGTTTAAAACAGAATCCGGGATACCGATTTTGCCGATGTCATGCAGATGTGCGGCATGTTTCAGGTTGGTGATTTCATCCTGTGACCAGCCGAGTTCTTTGGCAATTAATGCGGCATATTCCGCCACACGGTAAGAATGACCACGGGTGTATTCGTCTTTGGCCTCAATTGTTGTTGCAAGGGTCTGCATCATCTGCAGAGATATGCGTTCTGTTTGCTTTTTTCAACTTCAATTTTCTGACGGTGCAATTCCATATCCTGAAGGTTTCTGAGAGTTCGGATGATATTGACAAAAAGCAGGATGATCATGCCAATGCCGATGAACAATCCGGATATGCTGGTAACAAAATAAACAGAAATCGCTTCTATAGAGATACATATGATGGCTGCCAACAGCCCCGGAAGAAGAAGCCGGTCTGATTTGCGGCGGCTGCTGTGCATATAAATAAACAAATGGATAAATACAACGACAAGTATCGAACAAAGGATGATTTGTCCGATTGGAAGCGTTTCAATATAGTCTGCAATGCCGAAAAATGTCAGAATAGAACAGACAGCGAAATCCAAAAGCGCCAGACCCCCGAGGATGGTATACAATCTGCGATGAAGCTGCTTCTGGATGCTGTCTGCATAGAGCAGAATCGGAATCGGACACAGAAGAATCATGACAAAGCAGAGCGAACCCAGAGCAGAGGCATTTGGAACTAATATCTGCCGCAGTTTGGATTCTCCCATCATCCAGACACCGCCCATTATCATACACCAGCCAAGGTATTCCATATCAAAACTGGAATGATAGATCATGCCGAGTGCCAAGCTGAAAAGGATCGTTACCAGACCGGTAAAAAAGATGAAAAGGGCAATATAAGTTGCAGGTCCGTATTGATTCAAAATAGTGAGCCAGATATCTGTTTTGTCACCGCAGAGAACCGTATTGACAACACCGGAATAATTATAAGTATGGGTTGTCAGCTCGATGCGGAGTTCTTTGCCGGCATCGGCCTCCGAAGTCTCACAGAAAATATAACGGCTGGCAGAGTTTTTGCCGGCCAGTCGTGTCTCGCTGGTGTTGTAAGAAGCGCGCAGTGTGCCATTGATATAGAATTTGACATCCTGAAGGGAGGAACGAATGGCCATGGTATTCTCGTGATAGTCTTCCGGAAGACGTGTGGTAAGTACCATTGTCTCACCCACAGGCAGATCATATCGCCCTGGGACAGTAATTTCTTCAGAGGTTCCATCAGACTTCTCCCAGGTAAAAGTACCGGTGTAGATCATGGAATCTGAATTAACATTCAGTCGGCGTTCATCGGCACCGAAAAACTGCATGTAAGTAAACCAGCCGAGAATGGCAAACATTAAAATATAGAAAAAAATCCGGGATACTCGGGTGGCATCCGGGGGATTTTGGTGGGACATAATCAACTCTTCTTATGTTAAGAACAAAATACGGCAAAAAGTGTTTTTAATAAAATTATCATAGCATTCATTCGGTCGTTTATAACAGTCAGCCATCTGAACAATGTCATAAGGTGTCGGATCCTGAAGATTGTATTCGATTTTTTCAATTCGTGAAGCAGAAACATCGGTCATCATTTCACTGGCCCTTTCTTTTGTCAGTTCACATTCTTCACGGCAGATCTGGTAGATGTTTTGTTTGCTCTTGTTGATTGTCTTCCCATTGTAAAATCCCTCTTTATGGTTTATACTCCAAAACGGAGAAATAAACAATGTTATTTCTATATGTTCAAAGTTTATTTTTATTACTTTCTTTATTATAATAGAAGCATAGCATTACAGCAACGGCTAATTTATCTGTGCCGGTTATTTGAAATAAGTGAAAATTTCAAAATCGTTATTATGAGAGATAGAAGGGGAGAAGAATATGTTAACGTTGTTATTTATTATTTGTTTTTTTGCGGTTTTTGGAAAACTGTTGATGTTTGGTATTAAAGCTGCCTGGGGAATTTCAAAATTCCTGCTGACGATTGTCCTGCTTCCGGTTATTCTGATCGGATTGGTTGTGGGCGGTCTGATCTATCTGGCATTCCCGATTCTAATCGTTGTGGGAATTGTCGGATTGCTGCTGTAACGCAGTAATCATAAAATCATACAGGGAAAAACCAGAAAGAGAGAATGAAAATGGCAGAAGAGAAAGACAAGCAGAAGCTGGCTCAGCCGGTTTTATTGAGACCGCATCATGGTATGTGCCTTGCTTATTTTAAAGGTGAAGGTTACAGCGATGGTTTTTCGGCGCATATGAAAGACGTATTGGATGAATTGCAGAAAGGAATGAATGTACGGCTGCATGTGGGGATAGATGAGATTTGTTCTGCCTGTCCGAATAATCGGGAGGGCCGATGCACAGATGTGGCTTTGGTTGAAAAATATGACAATGCCGTGCTGGAGGCCTGTGCTCTGGCAGATGGGGAGCAGTTAAACTTCGATGATTTTACTGAAAAAGTACAGAATCAGCTTTTGGTGACAGGGAAGAGGAAAGAAATCTGCGGAGGCTGTAAATGGAATAGTATCTGTGAGAATGAAAAGAGTCGATGGGAGAAATAATGTATACAGCATAATAGACAAAACCAGGGTTACATTATTGATAATTATATGCTATAATGCGTAAAAGACAGACGAAATGACTGCCGGGAGAACGGTACTCTATTCGAATGTCACAACAGTAAAAGAATTCAAGACAATTGAATAAAAGCATACTCTGACGGCAAGGAATATCCGAGCAGGAATAGTAAACTGGAAATTATCGGGAAGATAGTTTATCTTTTCGTATACATAATTAGAAGCTCCTTTACCGTCAGATAAAGGAGTTTTTTCTTTGTTGAATAAAATACGAAATTATTATTATATATAGAACCTTGGAACAATGTATCTGATACATCGTTCCAAGGCCATATGGAGGTTTATATGCTGAAGGTAGCAGTTTATGGTAAGGGCGGCATTGGCAAGTCAACGATTACTTCCAATCTGGCAGCAGCTTTTGCGGCCATGGGGAAGAAGGTTATTCAGATCGGATGTGATCCGAAGGCAGATTCAACGATCAATCTGCTTGGGGGTGAACCGCTTCGACCGGTGATGAATTTTATGAGAGAAGAAGACGAAGAGCCGGAGCGACTTGAGGATATTTCAAAGGAAGGGTTCGGCGGTGTGCTTTGTATTGAGACTGGCGGCCCGACACCGGGACTCGGCTGTGCAGGAAGAGGCATTATTGCAACATTTCAGTTGTTGGAGGATCTGAAGCTATTTGAGACGTACAAGCCGGATGTGGTGTTGTATGATGTGCTGGGTGATGTTGTCTGCGGTGGATTTGCCGCACCGATCCGTGAGGGCTATGCGGAGAAGGTACTGATTGTTACATCCGGTGAGAAGATGGCTCTTTATGCAGCCAATAATATTTCAAGCGCTGTGAGAAATTTTGAAGATCGCAGCTATGCCCGTATTTTCGGAATTGTACTGAACCATCGCAATGTGGAGAATGAGACAGAGAAGGTGCAGGCCTTTGCAGAGAAGAGTCATATTCCGATTGTGGGAGAGATTCCGAGAAGTGATGAGATCATCCGCTATGAAGATCAGGGCAAGACTGTCATCGAAGGCGACAGAGATTCCGAGATCAGTCAGAGATTCTTTGATCTGGCCAATCTGCTTCTGGAAGATGAGGCGAAGAAAGCCCAGGACGGCGAATAAATCCGGAGGAGGAAATTTATTATGATGCAGGATGCATTTTTTTGTACAGTCGGTGAGCTGGCGGCAATGGGAAGAGAGAATATCCCGCCGCAGTTTATTTCCGGCGCACATTTAATATACAGTTCTCCAGCTACGCTGGCCTTTAATTCACCGGGTGCGGAAGGTTTTGGCGTCAAGCGTGCAGGGCTGGCAATCCCTGATTCTATTATGCTGATCGTGGCACCGGGATGCTGCGGCAGAAATACATCATTGATCAGTTCTATGAGAGAATATGATCAGCGGTTCTTTTATCTGATGATGGACGAGACGGATATTGTTACGGGGCGTCATTTGAAGAAGATACCGAAAGCAGTGAAAGAGATCTGTGACAGCCTTGAGAAGAAGCCGTCAGTTGTGATGATCTGCATTACCTGTGTGGATGCACTTTTGGGAACAGACATGGAGAGAGTCTGTCGAAAAGCCCAGGAGGCGGCAGGTCTTCCTGTGAGACCATGTTATATGTATGCGTTGACCCGTGAAGGCAGAAAGCCGCCGATGGTACATGTTCGCCAGTCTTTGTATTCTCTGCTTGAACCGCGTAAGAAAAAGGGGAATGTAGTGAATCTGCTGGGCTTTTTTTCATCCCTTGTGGATGATTGTGAGCTATATGATCTGCTGCATCAGGCAGGCGTGAAGACCATTCATGAGATTTCTGCATGCAGGGATTATGAGGAATATCAGACCATGTCGGAAGCTAATTTCAATCTGGTGCTGCATCCGGAGGCGAGATTTGCGGCGGAAGATTTTCATGACAGGTTGAAGATTCCTTTTATCGAACTGACCCGATTGTATCAGATTGACAAGATCGGCAGCCAGTACAGAGCCTTCGGCAAGGTGCTGGGGATGACCTTTGATGATCAGGCAGCGGCAGAAAGCGCACAGAAGGCAGTGGATGCCTTTAAGGTGCAGTATCCGGAGACTGCTTTCGCGGTTGGGGAATGTATGAACGGCGATGCTTTCGAACTTTCCCTGGCATTGGTACGATATGGATTTAAGGTGCCTGAGATTTACGGCACCATCACCGCTGAGAACTTTATTTATATCAAGCAGCTGGCGGCTATAAGCCCTGAGACGAGAGTTTATTCCAACATGGAACCGACCATGCTGTATTATGATGGTGAGAATTCAGGTGTGAATATGGCCATTGGCAAGGATGCAGCCTATTATCATCAGAATTGCCCGAATGTCATGTGGAATCAGGACAGGCAGCCTTATGGCTATGCAGGGGTTCGCAGATTGTTTGAGGCTTTGACAGAAGCAGAGAATAGATGGGAGGAACAGCCATGAAGGGATTAAGAAAATATCTGACACCTTTTGCACCGGATCAGTCGGGGGCTGTCTCCGTTTTGTATGAACTGGGCGGTATTCTCGTGATCTGTGATGCGGGAGGCTGTGTCGGCAATGTCTGTGGATTTGATGAACCAAGATGGTTCTCAAGGAAAAGCGCTATTTTCAGTGCCGGGCTGAGAGATATGGATGCCATTCTCGGAAGGGATGACCGGTTGGTAGCGAAGCTGACATCGGCAGTTGAGAAAATGCCGACTATCTTTTGCAGCGATCATCGGTACGCCGGTGCCGGCGGTGATCGGCACGGATTACAAGGCACTGGGCCGTATGACGGAGAAGAAGACAGGACTTCCGGTGCTGACCATTGATACGAATGGCATGGATTTATATGATAGAGGTCAGGAAAAGGCCTGGCTGGCACTTTTTAAGAAGTTTGCGGTGGATGAGATGTCTGTGGAAAAGGGCAGAGTCGGCATTATCGGTGCAACACCGCAGGATCTGAGTGATTTATCCGCAGGTGACCAATTACGGCAGATATTTGCAGCCGATGGTAAAAAGGCTGTTTGCTATGGCATGGGTGATGGCCTGGATGCGGTGAAGCAGGCAGCTTCCGCGGAATATAACCTGGTTGTTTCACCATCTGCCCTGGAAACGGCCAAATATCTTCAAAAACAGTTCGGAACACCGTATGTTGTCGGTTATCCTTTGGTGAAGAATATGCTGCCGGAGGCTGATTATACAGGCAAAAAGGTATTAATTGTGCATCAGCAGGTGATGGCGAATGCGCTTCGTGAGGAATTAAAGATACGCGGGGCATCAGAAGTGAAGGTCTGCAGCTGGTTTGATATGAAACCGGAACTTCGCGAAGAAGATGATGTTTATCTGAAGGAAGAAGATGATTTCACAGAACTGGCAGCGGACAGCAAGTGGGATGTGGTCATTGCGGATGACTGTATGAAGTCGATGCTTCCGAAGTTTGGGGGACAGTTCATCGGCATCCGGCATTTTGCTGTTTCAGGCAAATTAGGAGGCGCATGCTGATGAATCAGACAGAGACAAGAAAGATTCGTGTTTACGGCATTGTGCAGGGCGTTGGGTTTCGTCCGACAGTGAGTCGGCATGCGGTTAAAAATGACATTCACGGAAGCGTCTGCAACAAAGGGCCTTATGTGGAGATTTTTGCACAGGGGACGAAAGCACAGGTAGATGGCTTCCTTGAGGATTTGGAGAAACGACCGCCGAAGCGTGCGGCTATTTTGAAGATAAATGTTGAACATCTTGATAATAACCCTGAATTCGATGGGTTTGAGATTATAGAAAGTGAAAAGACAAAGGGAGAAATCTTTGTTTCACCAGATATTGCCATTTGTGATGAATGCAAAGAGGAGTTGTATGATCCGAACAACAGACGCTATCTGCATCCTTTTATCAATTGTACCTGCTGCGGGCCGAGGCTGACGATCCTGGATGCGCTGCCTTATGACAGAGAACGGACCAGCATGAAGGAATTTCCGATGTGTCCGGAATGTGCGGAGGAATACAACAATCCGGAGTCGAGACGATTCGATGCCCAGCCGGTGTGCTGCAATGACTGCGGGCCGGAGGTCTATCTGATCGGCCGTGACGAAAGAGGCCGTGAAGCGATCACCTATACGAGAAAAGTGATCGCCTCGGGTGGAATTGCGGCGATTAAGGGAATCGGTGGTTTTCATCTCTGCTGTGATGCCACCAATGAGACAGCGGTTGCAAGACTTCGTGAATTGAAGCGCCGGCCGATGAAACCATTTGCCATTATGGCGCGAAATATGTCGGCAGTTCGGAAGGAATGTCGGGTGACTGAGGTGCAGGAGGAAGTCCTGGACGGCCATCAGAAGCCGATTTTGCTGTTGGAGCGGTTGGACAAAGCTGACAGTCAGATCTGTCCGTCTGTGGCGCCGGGCAATCCGAAAATCGGTGTGATGCTGCCGTATGCACCGGTACAGCTGTTGATTTTTGATTATGATGATGGCATTCAGATGCCGGATTATCTGGTGATGACCAGCGGCAACACATCAGGAGCGCCGATTTGCAGAGATGACAATGATGCAATCGCTGAATTATCTCATCTGTGTGATTGCATGTTGTCTCACAATCGCAAGATCAGGATCCGTGCTGATGATTCGGTAATGGATTATTACAAGGATAAACCTTATATGATCCGGCGCTCCAGGGGTTATGCACCTCTGCCGGTGATGGTGTCGGCACCTTGGAAAGGCCAGGTTCTGGCCGTGGGCGGAGAACTGAAGAACAGCTTCTGCATCGGCGTGGACGGAAGATTCTATCTGTCACCGTATGTGGGGGATTTGGAAGATCTGCGAACGGTGAATGCATTGAGAGAGACCATTGGGCGTCTGGAGACGCTGCTTGAAGTGGAACCGCCGGTGGTGGTCAGTGATATGCATCCAAGATATAATTCAACCATGATCGCAGAAGAATCGGGATTGCCGGTGATCAAAGTGCAGCATCATTATGCGCATATTTTATCCTGCATGGCCGAGAATGACTGTCAGGAACCGGTTATCGGAGTTTCCTTTGACGGAACCGGTTATGGCATGGACGGCACCATCTGGGGCGGCGAAATCCTTCTGGCAGATTATAAGGCATTTCAGCGGTTTGGATGTATTACACCATTCCTTCAGATCGGCGGTGATGCATCCTCCAGGGAAGGATGGCGAATTGCCGTTTCCATGCTGTACGGACAGATGAAAGACCGTGCAGCAGCCATGACAATGATTGAGAAACTGAATCTGTGCAGTGTACAGGATGCCAAAGTTCAAATGGCCATGGCGGACAGGAAGATTAATGCAGTGATGTCCACCAGTGCCGGCAGATTATTCGACGGTGTCAGTGCCATTTTGGGAATCCGGAAGGCTTCAACATTTGAAGGCGAGGCATCCATGGCATTGGAATTTACAGCGGAAGCGTATGAGAAAAAACATCAAAACGCAGTTGATCTTCAGAATGTGATGGATGAGATGCGGAAGCAATTTCCGTTAGCCGCATGCATAGATAATAAGAAATCGGAATCCACAGAAATAAATAAGCCGGAACAGGTGAAGGCAGTCCTGAACACAGGTGCTTTGGTGAAAACCATTGCGGAAGCCAGACTTGCAGGCGCAGATACAGAAAAACTGGCCTATTTCTTCCATTGGATACTGGCAGAAGAAATAATAGCGGCCTGTCAAAAAGCCAGAAAAGAAAGCGGACGGGGTACAGCAGCATTAAGCGGCGGTGTCTTCCAAAATCAGCTGTTATTGAAAATGGTGGATGAAGGACTTCAGAAAGAGGGCTTTAAAGTATTGAGACATCGCCTGGTACCGCCAAACGACGGCGGCATTGCACTTGGTCAGGCAGTCTACGCTATGGGGTCTTTGAAAAGCTGATTGAGTGAGAATTATAAATGAAAACAGCGGACACCCGTCCGAAACGTTTTCATTTATAATTCTCATCAATGCAGCTTTATCGAAGTAATTCCATAAACAGCGAATAACGACTGACCGAAGTGCAATATAAAAATAGGACAGCAGTCTTAGAAACAGCCGATTTTATCTTTGACAAGCCAGCTTGAACAGAAGAAAATAGGCGGCTGTTATCATAGATTTGTGATAAACGCGGCAAAGTGTTAAGCGGCATAGCATATGACAAAACTCGAGCCAAGGACAATGCCGAATAGGAAAGAGAAAGAAGAGAAAGCTTTCGGGTCATAAATTAAGAAACTAATAGAATAGATAGAGTGAGATTCCTATGAACCAGGTATTTGCGAGACGATTTTCTTGGAGAAACATATAAAATTAACAGATTCACGGCAGGTGCTTCTGGCACGACCGGTACTTAGACGGTGTTTTTTACCGTCTTATGTACCGCTGTCAGTGACAGGCAGCGAGAGCGTGCCTGCGGTGAACTGATAATTTTATATGTTGTCTAAAAATATATTTGCAAATACCGGTCGATAGTGAAGCGAAAGGAGATTTTGAGTATGTGTGTAGGTTTATCAGCGAAAGTTGTTAAAATTAATGATGGCGTTGCAATTATTGATGCGGGCGGTGCTAAACGTGAGATTTCTGCCCAGCTGATTGAAGATCTGGAGCCGGGAGATTATGTCATGGTTCATGCCGGTGTGGCCATTGCCAAGATTACGGATGAGGATGACAGTGAAACAGATCAGGTGCTGGAGGATTTATTCTGATGAGTGAAGAGAAGAAGAAAACGGCGAGAGAGATAATAGAAGGCTATGACGGACCGCCTGTGAGGATTATGGAGGTGTGCGGTACCCATACTCATGAGATTTTCAGACTGGGCATCCGAAAGCTCCTGCCGAAACAGGTAGAATTGATTTCAGGGCCGGGATGTCCGGTTTGTGTCACACAGGTTGGCTTCATTGATGAGGCCGTTTATCTGGCGTTGGAATGCGGCGTGACAATCTGTACATTTGGAGACCTGGTTCGTGTGCCTGGAACGGAGATGAGTCTTGCCGGTGCGAGAGAAAAGGGCGCAAAAGTACGAATTGTGTATTCCCCGGTGGATGCAGAGCAGTACGCTAAGGATCATCCGGAAGAGCAGGTTGTTTTTCTGGCTGTTGGTTTTGAGACAACGACACCGGCCAGCTGTCTGGCTGTAAGAAAGGCATCGGAGGATGGATTGACGAACTTCGCGCTGTTGGTGGCCAATAAGACGATGCCGGGTGCTTATGCAGCACTGAAAGGCAGCGCGGATGTTTTCCTTTATCCGGGACATGTCAATGCCATTACGGGTACGGAATTGTGTGAATCACTGGTGGATGAAGGCGTCAGCGGTGTTGTGGCAGGTTTTACAGCCAAAGAATTACTGACAGCATTGGCGGTGGCCCTGGTTAAATTCCAGGAGGGCAAACCGTTTTTTGTCAATGCTTATCCGAGAGTGGTGACACGGGAAGGCAGCCGAGAGGCACAGAAGCTGGTGGCAGATATGATGGAGAACTGTGATACAGAATGGCGCGGACTGGGCATTATTCCGAATTCAGGCCTGCGTCTGAAAAAAGAATGGGAAGCCTACGATGCGAGAAAGAAGTTCCATGTGCCTGAGATGAAAGGACGAAGCAATCCGGCCTGTCGATGCGGGGATGTCCTTCAGGGTAAATGCAAGCCGTCGGACTGCAAGGTATTTGGCAAAGGCTGTACGCCTCAGCATCCGATTGGTGCCTGTATGGTATCCAATGAAGGGGCCTGTTCCGCTTACTATCAGTACAGCTAAAATAAAAAATATTATAACTGTTCAGAGCCAACTTCCAAAATGCTACGCATTTCGTCGGTGTGGCGTATCCG
>OGQN01002131.1_pt1 | contig 14641 bp, 4 predicted proteins | sample 1553231 | NCBI WGS metagenome assembly OGQN01 (sample SAMEA2579950, study PRJEB22360) | human gut metagenome | biome: human gut; feature: human-associated habitat; material: faeces | place: Denmark | collected 2008/2010 | reverse complement strand
GGCCAGCCACGCGTCGTAGGTCTCGGCGTTTTCCACGTCTCCGATGTGCTGGGATACGAAGCCGTCGGTGCCGCGCAGCAGATAGTGGCCTGCGGCGAGTCCGGCGACGCGGATAGCGACGGTGTCGCCGTTGCTGACGTCGGCTGTGACGCGGGCAACCCGGTTGCCGGCGATGTCATATAGCTCAAACAGCGCGCCGGGAGCGGTGAAGCCGCAACGCACGCGGAGCATGTCGGCCACGGGATTCTCCACCAGAGCTATGAAGCTGTCGGGGGCACCGATGCCTTCTATGCCGGCGGCCGCGGTGACCTCAACGGGGATAGTCAGCGTTGTCGACGCGCCGTTGGCGTCGGTGGCTGTCAGTGTGGCTTCGGCCGTGCCGATCGCTTTGCCGTAGAAGACAACGCCGTCGGGGGTTGTGTAGGCTTCGACATGACGGTTTTCGGGGATTTCGAAGGCGAAGGTCATTTCGTCGCCGTCGGGGTCGGTGAAGAGGTCGGCGTAGGCTATGGGAGCGGTGAGCTTCTCAAGCTCTACGGTGACGGGTTTCACTTCGGCGGCTTCGGGAGCGCGGTTGACTTTCTCGACCGTGTAGCGGCCGACGAATTCAGCGCGGTGGTTGCCGGCGTCGGTAGCTGTCAGGACAAAGGCGTAGCCTTCGCCTGCGTCGCCGTAGTCGGCGCTTACTTCGACGTCGACCTTGACTTCTGCGGTTCCGGCGGCAACGGCGTAGGTGCCGTCGTCAGCGGGTGTCAGTGTGGCGCCGTCGGCAGTGACGGTAGCTGCCGACAGGTTGTCGACGTCGGAGAAGCGCAGGGTCATGGCGTCGCCGTCGGGGTCGGTAACGCTGAGCGATGCCGAGGCTTTGTCGTTCTCTCTGACGAAGAGTCGGCTGTCGGGGCCGGTGATGACCGGGCGTCCGTTCTTGTCGAGGGTGACGGGGAAGTTCAGCAGGGGCATGGCCGGGTCGTTGGTCTTGACGACGAGCATAGCCTTGTTGCCTTTTTCGAGGCGGGCGTGGGCGGCGTTGACCTCGAGTCTGACCTCATGGGAGGCTTCTACGGCCACGGCGCCTTCGCCGGGAGTCAGCATCTTGATCCACGACGAGCCTTCGACGGTTTCGAGGCAGGTCAGAATGTAGCCGAGCGAGCCGTATTGCTCGTTGAAGAGCGCGCCGACGTCGAACCATCCGAAGTCTTCGACATATCCGAGATAGCGTCTTTCGACGAAGGCCTCGGCCTTGTTGACGAGATAGGCGGGATATTTCATGCCCTCGGGATAGGTTATGGCGACGCAGAATTTCTCGCCGGGGTTCATGAACACGGCGTGGTCGAGCGGGATGACGTAGAAGCCGCCTTTCGACGGGTCGTCCTGTTCGGCAATGAAGAACGAGCCTTCGGCAAGCACGGTTCCTGTCGACGGGTCTTCACCTTCGATAACCTCGACTTTGATCTGGGCGTTGCGGGCCTGTTCGATGGTTATGGCGGTATAGACCTGCGAGATGTTGAAGCCTTCGGCGGGAGCTGTGAAGCAGGTGGCGGCTATATATTCGGCCGTCAGCGAGTTCGAACCGTAGTTATAGGCGTTGGTCGAGCCTTGCGACGCGGGATAGTAGAGGGCGTTGCGGTAGTCAACGTCGGAGGGGACGTCGTAGGCGCTGGTCGAGCTTTCTCCGGCTTTCACCGGGGCGCGCAGCGGCGCGGGAACGTCGACGGGGCGCACGAGCTCCATCTTCGGTGCGCGGCTGACGCGGCGCATCGGGTCTATGCCGGGATCACCTCCCTCAGAGGGTTGTTCGCCGACGCCTGTCGGGTCGACATACATCGAATAGTCGAGGCGGTATTCGCCGCTGTTGCCGAGAGTGACGGTCTCGGTCGAGACATGGTCGTCGGCGGTTGCCCTGACGTAGATCTCTTCCTTGTCGAGAGTCATCGCCGGAGCGGGGGTCACGATGAATTTCACGGGAACGACGGCCTGCTCGACGTCGTATTCGCCGGAGTAGATGTCGCCGGTGGTGTAGTAGAACGTCAGGTTGACGTTGTATTCGCCGGGTGTCATCCACTGCTCGCATTCCATCATCGGCACGGAGAACTGCAACGCGGCGCGCCCGACGGTGAAGGTGGTCATGCCGTCGTACATCTGCCATTGGTAGTTGCCGGTAGGCTCGCCGGTTATCCAGTCGATTTCGGGGCCGTTGACCAGGAGCTGGAACAGCTGGGTGTATTCGTCGAACCATTCGTCGTAGATGCTCGGGCCGTCGACGGCTATCGAGAGGATAGTGAAGGGGGCTGTTCCGTTGTTGCGCACTTCGAAAGGTGCGTCGTAGCAGGCGCCCATGCCGACGATCGGGTTCGACTGGTCGGTCGAGCGGTAGCCGTAGGTGTGTTCGACGTTTACACCCGCAGGGAATTCGGGGGCGGCCTCGCCGGTGACGGTGAGGGCCACGGGAATCTCTATCGATTCGCGCGAGGGAACGTTCGTGGCCATGCTGAAGGCGGTCTGATAGAGTCCGGCCATGCGGTCGGTGTCGAAAGCGAAGCCGATGTTGTCTTTGGCTCCGGGAGCGAGGGCGAGCGTTGTCACGGGGGTGAAGCGCACGCTGTTGCCGAAGTTTATCATGCGGTCGGCCAGACGGATATAGTCGGTGCCGCCTTCACTCGAGATGCCTGCCAGGCCGAACGTGCCCATGAGCTGGGCGTTCTCGTCGGCTGCCTTGTAGCAGAAGCTGAAAGTTCCGTCGGCGTTGAGAATGAGCTGGAAGCAGACGCCGATGTTCATCGTGTTGCCGTATTCCATGAACGACACTATGGCGCGGTTGTCGGTCACATAGTGGTATGTTCCGGCCGTCTTGGTCTCGTCCATGGAGTGGAGTCCCCAGTAGGGAGCGATGATGTTGCTGAAGAGCGTGCCCTGAGGGAAGTCGGCCGGCGGTTCGGGCCAGAGGCGGTTGTCGTCGCGCTCGGTGAACGAGACGAAGCCGGTGTTGTAGACATACATCTTCCGGTATTTCTTGCCGTAGAACGGGAATTCGAAAGGAAGATCGACGGCAATATAGTCGTGGTTGATATAGTAGGTCAGGGCGTTGTGCTCGCCGAGGCCGTTGGTCTCGATGTCGACCCATTCGACGGCGGCCGAGGCGTTGTCGACGGCGGCAGTATAGGTGTAGGCCACTTTCGAGTCGGCGCGCTCTGGCACTGTCAGCGAAGCTATCGGGTCGGGAGTCAGGGCGTAGGTGAGTTCCTCGTTGCCTGTGTTCTCGACAGTGAGGGTCTTCTGCAGCGGTTCGCCGCTGGCCACGGTCTCGTTGATCTCGTCGAAACTCATTGCTATCTGCGGGCAGCCGATGACTGTGCCGTGGATCGAGACCTCGAGGTCGCCGGCTGTTGTCGTTATCTTAAGCAGATCGCTGAGGTCGCCCTCCTTGTCGGTTGGCACGGTGACGATGAAGTCTTTCGACATTCCGGGATCGATGACCAGAGGCAGTGTGGCGCCGACGGTCATTCGGGCGCCGGCGAACGAGGCGCCGGTGACGGTCATGGTGTTGCGGCCGGTGTTCTTGACGCAGACAGGCACGCGGATGTCGGAGGTGCGGAACACGCGTCCGAAGTCGATGTCGGCATTGTCGACAGCCGCCACGCCGCTAAGGCCCTCTCCGTCGATGACGGCGTTGATGCGCACTGCCGAGAAGGCCGGCGACGGGTCGGTAGTGACGATGGCCAGGTTGTTGAATGTCGGGCCAGCATAGAGGTCGCTGCCGGCGCTCAGAGTGGCGTCGATCTTCACGCTCTCGCCGGGGGCGACAACGCCGGCCGGAGCCGACAGGGCGGTCACGAAGGAGGCTTTCGGCGCCTCGAACTTCACAGCAGTGCCGGGGCCGAATTCCCTGAAGCGGCTGTTCTCGGCCGTGGGCTCTTCCGTGCCCCAGTAGTCGGCGACATCAGCGCTGGTCACTGCCAGCGGGTCGGCGACGGCGGGGTCGTTGATGCCGCAGAAGAGGCCCGAGCCGCTCTGGAACACATTGTCGGGATAATAGTCGTCGTAGAACATCTCGATGTCGCCGTTGGCCGACAGGGTGATATGGAACGATACGGGAATATAGTCGCCGGCATAGACAGAGGCCAGGACGTTTACGAACTTGACGACGAACTTACCGTCCTGTCTGGCATAGATCACCTTCGAACCGGGGTTCATCATCAGCTGCGAGCCGTAGGCGCTGATAAGGCCGGTGCCTTTTATCGACGATGAGGTCGGACTCAGCGGCGGCCAGAAGTTCTCTTCATCGTTGACGGCGAACATTATTCCGCCGTAGGAGGTGATGTAGGCTTCCTCGTAGGTTTTGCCGTAGTAGGGGAAGGCGAAGCCGAGGCTGACGGGCTTGCTGACATAGTTGTCGTCGGTGAACTGAGCGGCGACGTCGGTGGCGCCCAGAAGATCGGGGTTGCCGTCGTAGGCGAAGGCGGGATAGCCCTGGAGGGTCGATGCCACGGTGTAGCCGAAGCGGTGGCTTGCCTTGCCCCCTTCGACAGTCTCGGCCGAATAGCGCGGGAATACGTATTCGAGCGGATATTTGCCGGTGTTGACGACGTTGAAGCTGACCGTAGAGGCCGCAGCGCCGACTTTCAGCGTTCCGGCTTCGACAACGGCCGGGTCGAGGTCGAGGCGGGCGGGATCGGTGGCTACGCCCTGGACGAGCACGCGGGCTTCGCGGCCCTGATAGTCCTTGAAGACAACGGCCCCGGAGTGGGTTCCGGCCTCGGTCGGGGCGAAGGTGACCTCGAAGGTTGTAGTGGCGCGGGCGGGGAATCCGGCCTGAAGATACTGCGGGCCTTCGAACTGGGCGCTGGTTGTCGTTATGTTGCCCGAATAGAGGCCTCCGTAGGCGCTGCCCGAGAATTTGCCGAAGCCGCGGTTATAGGCTTCGATGGTCAGCGTTTTCTTCTGGCCGACGAGCAGGCTTCCGAAGTCGACGATGCGCGGCATGACGATGTCGGGGGCATTACCGGCCACGCTGTAGCTGACAGGCAGCTGTGTGACTTTGCCCGACCCTTCGTTGGTCGTGATATTGACGTTGAAGCCGTAGGTGCCGTTGACGAAGCGCGAGCCGTCGGCGCTGACCGTGACTTCCTGGCTGCCGTCTTTGAGCACGGTGCCTTCAGAGGGTTCGAGAGTCAGAGCCTGACTCCAGTCGGGGTTGAGCGAGCGTGCCTTGACGGCCCAGCAGACCTGATGGCCGAGAGTCTCGTAGACGCTGCCGGCGAGGGCCGACGAGAGTTCTGTCCATGTCTTGCCGAGGTCGTTCGACATATAGGCCATGTTGGTCATGTCGGCACCGGCGTGATAGCCCAGGCCGAGGGGATAACCCTCCTGATTGCCCTCGAAGTGGACAACGACCCAGAAAGCCTCGCCCGGAGCGAAGAAGAGCTGGTTTTTCAGCGGAATATTGAAGTTATAGGCAAACCAGTCGTAGTCGACGCGCTGAAGCAGCGTAGCCGATGAGATCGCGCGGTCGCCTTTGTAGATCTCTATCACGGGGTTCACACCGTTGGCGCCTTCGATCCAGAGGGTTGTCAGGTTGAAACCGTCGGGATAGGTTTCGGGGTCGACGCGGAACCACTGGGCCATCGAGTTGGGGAGCGTCTTGTCGACGTCGCCGATGTAGGCCGTCAGATATTCGTGGTAGAAAATCTCCGTCGGATAGTCGCCGGCGTCATATTCGGCGAGGACGGCCGGATAGCGCTTCACAGCCTTGGCGGCAACCTTGCCGCGGTAAGGGGAGGCCGGTGCGGCGGCCGGACGGGCCGGGGCGCTGACGCGCACGCTTGAGGTCGAGGTTCCGGCCGACCATTTCAGCATTCCTTCGGCGCTGTTGCCGATAGTGAACGATGTTGAGGCGAGTGGTGTCTGGGCCGTCGATGACATGCCGAGCGACTGGTCGGAGAGGGTCATCTGCGGGCCTTCGTTGGTCTTTATCTGCTTCACTTCCGACATTGCCGAGGCCTGACCCTGACGGTTGACGGCCACTACGGCGACATAGTAGGTCGTCATCGGTTCGAGACCGGTGATTTCGCATGAATAGGGGTCGCCGCTGGTGAAGAATTTCGTGTCGACGGTCTTCGATGAGAGGGTGGCGACATCGGTCGACGCGGTGAACGGAAGAGTCGAGTAGTAGATTATATGGTTGTTGACGACGTTGTCGCTCGATGCCGGGATTGTCCAGCTCAGGGCGATATAGTCCTGCCCGGCGGCCATGCTGAGGTCGGTGACAGCCTCGGGAGCCGAGCCGTCCCCCATATTGAGGGCTTTGACGGCGTCGATGTGTCCAGAGCCGAATTTGCCTTCATAGTCGGCGTTCGAGCCGTGGCTGTAGAAGTCGTTCACCGAGTTGATGAGCTGGCTGCGCAGGGTTTCGTTGATGAATGTCGAGGAACCGTATTTCGACAATACGAGGGCCGCTATTCCCGAAACGTGGGGCGTTGCCATCGAGGTTCCCTCCATGTAGCCGTAGCCGTCGTCGGGGAGGGTCGACAGGACGCCTTCGGCCTGACTGTAGTCGAGAAGTCCGCCCGGGGCGCATACGTCGACCCATTCGCCGTAGTTCGAATATGAGGCCGGGCCGAGAGTCGAGGTCATGGCGGCCACCGCCAGACATTTTTCGTAGGCGGCCGGATAGAAATTGCCTTCCTGGCCGGCGTTTCCGGCGGCGAAGATACAGAGACCGCCCACCATGCGCGGCGAGCGTGCCATTTCGGTGAAATAGTCGATGGCGTCGAGAACGGCCTGCTCCTTATAGTCGGCGGCGTCCCAGCCCCACGAGCACTGGGCTATCGTGGCGCCGCGCTCGGCGGCATAGACCAGTGCGGCGGCATAGTCGGCTTCGCCCGAGCCTGAGCGCGGGTCGAAGATCTGGCAGGAGATCATTCTGATTCCCGAGGTGGCCGAGCCGTCGCCACCGGCTACGCCGGCGACACCTTTGCCGTTGTTATTGACGGCGGCCACTGTGCCGGCGACGTGTGTACCGTGGTCGTGGGGATATATCTCGCCGTTGTTGGTGCAGAAGTTGAATCCGTAGATGTCGTCGACGAAACCGTTGCCGTCGTCGTCGACACCGGGGGTGCCGTTGAACTCGGCGGTGTTGACGAGCATATTGCGGGCGAGGTCTTCGTGGTCGACGTCGACACCTCCGTCGATGATGGCGACAACAACGTCGGGATTACCTGTCGCGATCTGCCATGCCTTGAAGAGGTTGATGTCGGCGCCGGCCGTCATTCCGGCCGACCCGGTGTTGTTGTAGTGCCACTGCTGGGGCAGACGCGGGTCGTCGAAAGGCATTTCGCCGGCGGCTTTCAGGGGAGCGGCCACGCGGCGCGCCTTTCCGTTGCCCTCCTTGAGCTCCATGGGAACAACAGTCTCGGCGACCTCCACACCCGCCACGTTGGCGAATATGCGGCGCGCCTCGGCGGGCGAAGTCTTTTCGTCGAAAGTGACGACATACCAGCGGTCGAGGCCGTAGCGCGCTCTCTGCTCCTCGAATTTCGGAGCGTAGGGAAGCATGCGGCGCAATCCCGTGGCTTTTACTTGTCGGGCGGCTGCGTCGAGGACCGTCACACCGGTGAGCAGGTCGCCTGAGGCTGCGCGCACGCGCGCGGTCTTGCCGACGGCGCGCGCCATCTCGGGCTGTAGCTTCACACGGATGATCCCTCCTGTCGGAGATGCCGCCGACGCTGAAAGTCCGGCGAGCCCTGATACTATGATAAGGGCTGCGCAGACACGTCTTAGGATTTTAAGCATAACGTGTTATTTATTAAAGTATTGTAAAAAAATTGGATTTGACTGCAAAGAAATGGACAGACACCGCAAATATAGTCAAAAATATTGACTAACAATCGAAATGTCAAAAAATTAACACACCATTTGCGGGGATGAGGCATGCCGCGACCTGTAGCGTCGGTTTGAGTTCAGTATATAGTTGCAACAAAGAGCCGAAATAAATATCGACACATAGTAGCCGGTGGTGTTGCCCCCCTCAGGATCGTGGCGGTCAGATTAGGCCGCGGGCGCGGATGTAGGCTTCGACGAGCGAGGCGGCGGCTTCGAGGCTGACCGACGATAGGTCGAGGGTCAGGTCGTAGCTCGCGGCGTCGCCCCAGCGCTTGTCGGTATAGAAGTTGTAGTAGGCGGCGCGCCGGCGGTCGGTCTTCTCGGCCAGCGAGCGGGCGTGGTCGGGGTCTTTGTCGTCGCTGCGGCTGACGATATTGTCGATGCGACGGTCCATCGGGGCGTGGACGAAGATATTGACGCATCGCGGATTGTCGCGCAGAATGAAGTCGGCGGTGCGGCCGACGATGATACACGAGCGGCTCGCGGCGATGTCGCGGATAATGGCGGCGATGGCGCTCTGCACGCGGTCGCAGCTCAGAGGCGAGTTTCCGGCGGCCGAGCTGAGGGCCACACCTCCCATCGTGAACGAGAAAATCCCTGTGACCCAGCGCGGGTATCGCTCGTCGTTGCGCTCGACATAGTCGATGCTCATTCCGGCTTTCACGGCCGATTCGGCAAGCAGTTCCTTGTCGAAATATTCTATTCCGAGGCGGTCGGCGAGGGCACGGGCGAGCCGGCGTCCGCCGCTGCCGAACTGGCGCCCTACGGTGATGACAAACGGCGCTGCGGCCGATGGATTCGAAGCGTTCATATCAGATTTTCTGGAGGTAGTCGACTAGGTTTGTCTCGCGTTCGAGACCGAGTTTTTTGCGAAGGCGATAGCGTGTCATCTCGACCGAGCGGTATGAGATGTTGAACAGCGGAGCTATCTCTTTCGAGCTGAGGCCCATCTTCAGGTAGCAGCATATACGCAGGTCGGAGCTGTTGAGGTCGGGGTGGAGCTCGATGAGGCGTTTGGTATAGTTTTCATAGACGATGTCGAAGTTGCGGGTGAACGACCGCCAGTCGTCGTCGTGGCTCATGTTGTCCTGGATGAGGCGCTGGATTCGGGCTATCTGCTTGGCTTCGGCGGCGTCGGGGCCCATGGCCTCCTGAACTTTGGTCAGCTTTGTCGCGATGTCGAGAAGGATCTCGTTTTTGCGGATGACGTTCATCGTTATGTTGCTGAGTTCTTCCGACTTATGCTTTATGTCGTGTTCGAGCTGTTCGCTCTTGAGGTGGGCGATTTCGTAGTCTTTGCGCAGGGCCTGCTCGTCGGCGTCGCGTTTGAGCTGGGTCATCTCTTCCTCTTTGCGGCGTTCGACGGCGTCGGCCTGGCGCCGGGCCGAGCGCTTCACGGCGGTATAGATTCCCCATCCGGCGGCGCAGGCTATCAGGAAATATAGAATCTTGGCTATGATCGAGCGATACCAGGGGGGACTGACTGTGAACTGAAAGTCGGTCGTGTATTGCCGGCCGCTGTAGGCGTCGCGGGCGCGAACGTGGAGTGTGTAGCTGCCTTCGCTGAGATAGGGATATTCTTTTGTGGAGATTGTCGACCAGCGCGACCATTCCTTGTCGAGCCCTTCGAGCATGAAGCTGTATCTGACGGCGTTTTCGGCGCGGTATTCGGGGAGGGCCATGTCGAAGATGAGCGAATTGTGACGGTAGGCCACTTTCAGCTCGGACTGGCGGTGGGGTGCGATGCCGCTGACGTAGAGCGTCGAGTCGCTTTTGTCGCTGACGCGGGCCACGAAGAGGTTTCCGGGGCGTTCGGGAGTGCGCCGCGCCTCGAGGTCGATGTCGTAGAAGCCGTCCTGGCTCGACATTATCAGGCTCGACGGGGTCAGGAAGCGCAGGTGGTCGAAGCCGGGGATTATGCGCTCGCCCATCGACTGGTAGCTCGTCGAGTCGAGCTCTTCGGGATGACCGTCGCGGCGCGTCAGGCGCCAGACATGGTCGGGCGATATCGCCCATAGCGCGCCGGCGAGGTCGGTGTAGAGGCGCGCCGACGGAATCGACGAGAAGGATTTGTTGAGTTCATCGGCCGGCTCGAAGCGCCCCGAGGCGTAGTTGAAGGTGTAGAAGCCCCCTTCGGTCGAGAAAATCGGGTCGCCGTCGACCATCGACACTACGTTGTTGCGGTTTGTCGGCAGGCCGTGGCGCGTTGTCAGCAGTTCGACGCGGTGGAACCGCTTTTCGTCGGAGGCGAGCTGGAGGCGGTAGATTCCGCGCATCCAGTGGGCCATCCAGAGATTGTTGCGCGAGTCGATTATGAAGTGGCCTCCGGCGTCGTTATATCCCGAGATGCGGCGCGTCAGCTGCCATTCGCCCGAAGGGCCGCGTTCGAGCAGCACGAATCCTATGTAGGTCGATACAAGCAGTTTGCCCGGCTTTCCGGGAATTTCGGCCACGCTCCACGATCCGCCGACCCCTTTTATCGGGATGAAGCGGCCGCCGCGCTCGACCCAGAGGTCGTTGTCGCCGCAGGCGAAGACGTCGCCGGCAATGCTGTCGAGGCTCCATATCTGTCCTTTCAGCAGCGGCTCGGGGGTGGGGGTCGAGGCGTTCATGGGGTAGGGGAGGCGGTAGAGGCCGCGGTTTGTGGCCAGAAGCATCTGCGACCCCTGAAGCAGCGAGGCGTATCCGGCGCCGAGCGACGCCGGCGGCAGCGGCAGGGGGGGGGGCCCCGGGCGGCCCCACGCCGGCCGAGTTCCGCGCCGCGCTGGGAAGGGCCGCGTAGCGGTCCAAGAAATCGTCCGCAGTCCCTCGGCGGATTTTGGGACATGTGGCCCGCTTTTTGGGCCCGCCTGTCGGTACACTAAAAGCACTATGGGTACCTGCGAGCGACATATCGGCCACGCGGCCGCCCGATCCGCACCCGTGGCGGATCCCAGGGGCGGCAGGCTCTTCGCCATGCCGCGATTCCTTGTTGGCATATCGCATGGCGTGTATCGCCACCGCGTCTTTGTTATCGGCGGCGCCATTACCGCGCTGTTCCTTATGCTTTTGGCAGTCTTGCCGGCACTGTTCGTCTCCGACCCCAAGCTTTCCAACACCGTGCCCGCCTATAGCGAGGTGTCCGAAGAGGTCGTGGATGCGCTCGTCCACTCGAGCTCTCTCCCGCTGCTTGTCGCCGCAATTGCATTTTCAATCTGGGGTGTGTTGGCGTACCTACGCTGCTTGGACTACGTCTTGCGCCGCCGCCTTGTTGCCATCGCCGCCATTTGTGCCCTGTGGATGATCGAGGTCATCCTCAAATATAAGTCGTTCACGCCGTTCTATGCCACCGTGCTGTGGTACCTGTACTACGTGCCCATGACGCTCATTCCGCTGGTCTACCAGCTGTGCGGTCTGCGCCTCGCGGGTTTGGAACAGCATCGTATGGGGCGTCGGTACCGCACCGTTTTGTGGGTCATGGCTGTCCTGCTTATCGGCTTTGTGCTTACTAACGATGTTCATCAGCAGGTCTTCCATTTCGATCGATCGAGTGGAACCTGGAGCAACGATTACACATATGGTTGGGGCTACGGTACCGTTCTGGTATGGACAGCCTTTAACTTCGTTGCCTTTTTTATCTTGGTAGGACGGTCCTCGTCTTTTCGTATTCAGCGTTTCTCGGGCACGGCCGCGCTTGTCCTATTGGGCGGCGCGTTCTTTGCCATTTCATATGCGCTGCGTGTGCCCTGGGCATGGAGGCTTAATTTTTCACTTGTCTACTGCGTCCTGTGCGTGGTGGCGATGGAAATCTGTCTCGATTGCGGTGTCATCCCGTCGTACCACGATATCGCCGGTATTTTCGGCACCTTGCCGCTTGACCTCAAAGTTCTAACGCGTGACCTGCAGGAAGTCTATGTCACGCCGGTGTCAAAGCCAATGCCGGTAGGCGTGCGTGAGGAGTTGCGGGTCCAAGAGCACGGGCACGCTCACGCCTTTGCCGTGGCGTCCGATCCCGATGTAATGTATCGCGCCTTTCCGCTGCTGGGTGGATCGGCTCTCCTTGCCCAGGACGTCTCGGAGCTCAACGAACTCAATCGCGAACTGGCGCATCGTCGCATGGAGCTGCAACGCCAAAATGAGCTGCTTGCCGCCGACTACGACCTTAAGACACATTTGGCAGACCAAGAGGCCGAGACCTTACTGGTCCAAGACGTGGACCAAGCGCTTGCCCGTGCGCTCGAAGGGATGTACGACCTGCTGAGCTCGCTGCCGCCGTTGACCGATGAGGCATCTTCGCACGAGCGTTACCGCATGCTGCAGCGCGCCAAGATGCTCGTCGCCTATTGCAAACGCAAGGGGTCGCTCACGTTGGCACAGCACGGGGAGAGCGGTTTTGACCGCGACCGCATTCAGCTCATCGCCAACGAGCTTGCAAGTGACCTACGCACCATCGATGTCGATTGCGCCTCGATTATCGCCATACGGCGCCCGATGCACGCCAGTACGGTAAGCGCCCTGTACGACTGCGTGTATGACTTTGCGTTTTTTGCCTACACCACCGACCATCCGGCGCTTATGTATCACTTGGGCGACCATGACCGGTGCAGTGTCGAGCTGCGCGCCACGCTTTTTTCCAACGATGATGAAGATCTTTCGCAGACGCCCGCTGCGCAAGAGCTCGAAAGCGCTCTGCAAGGGCGCAACGTGGCATACCGCCTTGAGGGCGAGCCCGGCCAGCTGCGCATGATCGTCTTGATGCCGAGGGCGGGTGAGTGACGATGCAGATTTCGTTCATCCTTCCCCAAATCGTTGCGCTCGATGTTGTCTTTGCCCTGGCTGCGTGTCTGCAGATGATCCACGTCCCGCTCATCGCATCGCGCCGCTCGTCCTATAACCGTAAGGTGATTTGCGCCTACGAGACGAGCCTGGTGCTTCACCTGATGATTTCGGCGCTCATCTTATTCGCGTCGTCTGGCTCGTATCTGGTGGCGTCGCTTGACGTTTGCGCCAGGGCAATGGGCGGAGTGCTGTGGCTCAATGCCGCGATCTTTGCCTATGGCGTGGTCCTTATGGTGCGCTATCGTCGCCCTGTCATGCTGGCCGAGCTGCTGCTTGTTGGCGCCGTGACACCGCCGGTGGTTTTTGCCATGGGCTCGGTGTGGGCCGTTGTCCTTATCGCAGAGGGAGCGTTCTTCCTGTTCCGTTCCGTCGCGGCGCTCTTGATGGACGTCCGTAACCGCCAAGAGGATATCACCGCGTTCTCGACGATTGAAACCATCAACGTGATTCCCGTGGGCATCCTGTATCTGGACTCGAGGGGCCGTCCACTGCTCATGAACCGCTGCATGCGCAAAAACCTGGCGGAGCTTCATATGCCCACCGACCTAGGCGATATGAGCGGTACATGGAACGACCTGCGCAAGCTCAGCATGCAAATGCCCGAAGGCGGTAAGAACCGCGTGCGGATCAACCTGGACCGCTTTGGTGAGGCGCGTGCGGTGGTCGAGGTTTCTCCCGCCGAGATTCGCCTGTTTGTGTGCGATGACGTTATGGTCTCGGGCCGTTCGTTCGAGCGCATAATCGGTCTGGACGTGACAGAGTATGCGCATGCGCATGACCGCCTGGCGCAGGCCAATCACCTGCTTGAGCTTGCGGGCCAAGAGCTCCAGGCCCAGATCGAAGAAGTCAAAAAAGTTGCCGACAATGCGGCCTATCTGCGCATGCGCACCCGCGTTCACGATGTGATCGGCCAGCGCCTATCAATCCTTCATCGCTATTTGGAGGAGGGGCGCTTGGACGACGAGTCGCTCGAGCAGATCGACCCGCTGCTGCGCTCAATCGCTGCCGATCTGCGCAGCGGGGGCGACACCGAACCGGCAGAGCAACTGGGCGATATCGTCCATGCTTTTGGCCTGGTGAGCGTGCAGATCGATGTTGAGGGTGCGCTGCCTGAGGACGCGCGTGTCGCCGCTGCCTTTTTGCAGATTATCCGCGAGGCCTCGACCAACGCCACCAAGCATGCGCAGGCGCATCGGGTCCATGTGCGCTTGTGGCAGGAGAGGACGGATGCTGACGCCGTCGCGCACATGACGATTTCTAACGACGGGTCCCCGGCCCCCGTATCGTATCGCGAGGGAACGGGTATCCCAGGTATGAGGCATGTCGCGCAAGATCTGGGTGGCAGCCTAGAGGTCCACGCCACCCCGCCCTTTACGCTTACGGTATCCATTCCGCTTAACGCTAGCGACACGTCCCAAAGGAGAAACTCATGATCCGCGTGTTAATTGTCGAAGATCAGGCCATCCTGCGCGAGAGCCTGGCGCGCTCCGTTGGCGACCAGCCCGATATGACCGTCGTTGCCGCGATCGCCGATGCCTCCGAGGCCTTGGGTGTCGCGCTCAAGGAGCGCCCGGACATGATACTGATGGACGTGTGCACCGAGCACGATTCAAACGGCATCGTGGCGGCGGCACGCATCAAGGAGCAGCTGCCCGAGTGTCGCATCATTATCATGACAGGCATGCCCGAGATCACCTTTGTCGATCAGGCCCGCGAGGCGGGCGTCGATAGCTTTGTGTACAAGAACGTCGGTATCGACGAGCTGTTCGCCGTGATGCGCTCCACGCTGGCGGGTTACTGCACGTTTCCCAAGCCGCCCGAGAGCATCTTCTCGGGCACGGCGGCCCTCGACGATGTCGAGCTGTCGATCTTGCGCCTTGCCTGCGAGGGTAAAAGCCGCCGCGAGATTGCGGCCGAGCTGTTTATGAGCGAGGGCACCATCAAG
>OGQN01002130.1_pt1 | contig 14644 bp, 12 predicted proteins | sample 1553231 | NCBI WGS metagenome assembly OGQN01 (sample SAMEA2579950, study PRJEB22360) | human gut metagenome | biome: human gut; feature: human-associated habitat; material: faeces | place: Denmark | collected 2008/2010 | reverse complement strand
AACTCTCTTTATTTGATGACTTCTAAACTAACGCGATTTTATCGCACCAGTAGTATTTGCTAATAATCCTGTTATCATCCTACAATCATTCTATTTAATTCAGCATTATGAGATGTCATTATCAGTTTCTGGCCGGTGTCATTCTATTTCTGACATCGGTTGTTTTCGGAGCTGATGCCGGGGCGGCCATAAACAATACCGCATACGGCATTCTTGCTTTCAGCTCCGGGCAGTCGGCGATGACAAACAACATTGTCGCGTTCGACCTCGAATGCGACACGGAACCGACTTTCCGACGCGCAGTAGGCTATTATGAAACGTCGACCGCCGGCGCCTACGGCGACGACGCCTATTATGTGGCAGCGTCGCAGATGATAGGCAGCATTGAGGTCGCCAAAGAGCTCGTGCGTGTAGACCTCGAAGCGGGAACCTACAAAACCGTCGGCGAGCTCACCGGCTACACTAATCTTATCAATGACATGACCTACGACAGGTCGGCCGCAAAGATGTATGCCATATCGAGAATCGACGACACCCGCTCGGCACTTTTCACAATTGATCTGAAAACCGCCGAATCGAGTCTCGTGGCCAATCTCGACCGCAAGTTCTTCACCCTGGCCGCCGACTACTCGGGGAATCTCTTCGCCATCAGCTTTGACGGCGACCTCTGCTCTATCGACAAAACTACTGGAAAAGTAAGAGTCATCGGCAGCACGGGCCAACACCCCGAGAAATTCCAGAGCATGGAATTCGACCATGCGACGCGCACTCTCTGGTGGATAGCCACAACGCGCAGCCTGAACGAAAGCGGCACGATTGAGCTGTCGGAATGTTTCGTCGCCAAGGTCAACACGTCGACAGGCGCCATCACCCGATGCAACAACTTCGGCGACAACCAGATAGCGGGTCTGTATATTCCCGCCTTCGCCGCTCCCGACAACTGCCCGGCGCCGGTGGAGAGCCCCGGGGCCGTAGCTGCTGACAAAGGGGAGATGAAAGCCGTGCTGTCGTGGACAAATCCCTCAGAGACATTCGGCGGGGAAACGCTGAAAACCATCTCGAAGGTCGAGATCAAACGCGACGGTGTCGTAGTCGGCAACGTCACCGACGCCGAGCCCGGAAAGCGCTCTTCATTCACCGACGTAATTACCGACGGCATCAGCGCCACCCACACATGGCTCATAACAGCCTACAACAACAATGGCGTCGGCGCAGCGGCCGCAGTCTCAGCCTTCGTCGGACGCGACATTCCGGCACCGGCTACCGGCATAACCGTGGAACGCCTGACTCCGAACTCTGCCAGAATATCGTGGGAACCTGCCTCGGCAGGTGTCAACGGCGGATGGTGCGACCCCGAATCGTTCACCTACACTGTTGTCCGCTATCCCGACGAAAAAGTCATAGCCTCTGACATTTCAGACACGGAATGCAGCGATTCGGGCGCAGAAGTCTCTGACACATATCACTATGCCATCACAACGACAAGCAGCTGCGGAACATCAGAAGCCGCCATCAGCCCGACAGTGGCTCTCGGCCCGAAGCTCGGCACTCCCTACACCTGCGAATTCTCGACCGACGACTTCGGCCAATGGACTCCTTACGACGGCAACAGCGACGGCAACTCCTGGGCTCAGATGTATATAAACTGGGCTAAGGCCGACGCCGCATTTATTTCGGCCGCACAATACGCTCTCGACGACTGGCTCATCAGCAATCTGTTCGAACTCGAGCCGGAAGCGAGCTATAAGGTGAAGCTCAACACAATGGCGAACGGCACCCATCCTCTGAAATTCTATCTGCTCTCGGAATCCGACACCTCGGCTCCGCTTCAGGAGATCGGCAGCATCGAAATATACCGTTCATCGAGCTTCGCCGACAATGAATTCACTTTCACTACCGGAGCCAATATCGGCGACTGCAATATCGCCATCCGCGACATTGCGCCACAAGGTTCTTCGCTGTTCTATCTCAACAGAATAAGCATCGAAAAACTTGTTGCGCGCAATCTCTCGGCCTCGGCTGTCACCGGCAACGCAAAACCCATCGAAGGGAACACCTATAAATACACTGTCACAGTCGACAACAAAGGATCGGAGACTGTCGACTCCTACACTGTCGAGCTCATCGACAACGAGGGAACCACACTCGCCTCTACCGCTGTTTCAGAGCCTCTGGCGAGCGGCGAGTCGGCCAACATCTCCGTAGCCTGCAGTTTCCCCTACGGAGCCACCCTCAGCGCCATCCGCGGCCGCGTGAAAGCCGACAACGACTTGATCGAAGCCGACAACACCTCTACGGCCCTTGCCATAACAATGCTTCCGCTCGGTTCGAGCGAAGAGGTCAACATAGGCCAGCGCGAATCGACATCAACCGACCATCCGCTCAATCTCTATTACAAATACGGCGCCTCACAGAACATCTACTCGGCCGACGAGATCGGAATACCCCGCGGGCGCATAAGCAATATCCTGACAAGCTATTCCTGCTATTCCGACCTCACCAACGCCGCCGTCAAGATCTATCTGTCGAACACCGACCGCGTATCGAACGCCGACGGCTGGATTCCGCTTGACGAATACGCCCTCGTCTTCGACGGCCATATCGACATTTCGAGCAGTGAGTCAACGCTTGATTTCGAACTTCAGAACGCTTTCGACTATGAAGGCGGAAATATCGCCATGCTCGTTGTCACCTCGCTTGCCGATGCCAGCCGCTCATATCTGAGCATGTCACAGCCCTACTACACGAGTCCTCTCGCCGGCAACAGCGCTATCGGCTATGGTAATGACTCCAATCAGTTCGACTTCACAAAGAGCTTTACAAGCCGCCGCGGCAACAGCTGCGTGACGTTCATGATGAGATCGGGAGGCGCCGCCGTGACAGGTTTCGTCACTGACTCCGGCAACAACCCGGTTGAAGGCGCCGAAGTCGCCATTCCCGAAATCCGCGCCTCGACAAAATCGGGTGCCGACGGCTCTTTCCGTTTCGACTTCGTTCCGAACGGCGAGTTCTCGATTCAGGCAAAAATGTTCGGTTATAAAGACAGCGAAGCCGCGAAGATAACCGTCAGCGACAACGATGCCTCGACCACAATCAGAATCGAGAAGCTTCCTGTCTACTCGGTCAGCGGACGGGTTCTTGCTCCCGACGGAAACCCCGTCGAAAAAGCTGATATTGCCCTCGCAGGATATGACGACCTGACAACAACCTCCAATACCGACGGCACTTTCTCGTTCAGCGACGTGGTTGTCTCGGACGAGACCATAGTGACCGTTTCGAAAGACAGATATGTAGACTACTCCGAGACTTTCAATCTCAATGCCGACAGGAATATGGGCGACATAACACTCGGATATGCCCATTTCGCTCCGGCCGGAATCACCGTAGCAGCCTCTGACGGCGCCGCCTCGCTGACATGGGACAGTCCGTCGGCCGAGACTGATTTCATCTATGACTCCGGAAAGGCCGACACCCAGATAGGATTCTCGGAAAGCATCGGAACTATTGTTATCGGAACGGCTTTCAGAACCCCGATGACGCTCAACAGCATCAGCTGGTTCACAACCCCTGAAGGAGGCCCCCATAACTCCGTCAACGTCTATATCTATGACCTCGACGAAGAAGGCAATCCCACGGGCACCATGCTCTACAGCGAGCGCGCTGTCAGAAACACCGACGGACAGTGGACAGAACTCACACTCGAGAACCCCGTCGACGCTCCGCGCGGATGCTTCGTCGCCCTGAACTATCCGGGCTTCCACGGCATAGGTGTCGACGGCGACCACAAGGCATTCCCCTTCAGAGAGAACACCTATGCTTTCTCAACCGACTATTCCTCGGGAGATTTCGCATATTTCGACAGCGATACCCTGTCGGGCAACCTGATGATCAGAGCGGCCGGCAATGCATGGTCGGCAGAGGGAATGAAACCCGCTGCCTCTGACGCTCCCGAAATCTGCACCTACAACGTATGGCGCGCCTCTGGCTACGGCTCAGACGACTGGACATCGCTCAACAGCTCGCCACTGACAACAACGTCGTTCAGCGACGCTACGTGGCAGAACGCCCCGGCCGGAGTCTACCGCTACGCCGTCTCGTCGCGCTACCCCGACGGTTCGGAGTCGGCCAGGACGATAAGCAACTATATCGTCCGCGACATGATCGGCTCGCTGACACTTCACCTGTCGACGAATTCGACTTCCGGCAGCGCAGCCGGCGCCTCGGTCAAAATCGAAGGAGCCGATCCGGCCGACACTCGCTCGGCCAGCGCCGACGAATCCGGGCTGGTGACATTCCCGGAAATCTGGCGCGACAGATACAACCTGACGGTATCGCTCCCCGGCTACACCCCCGTCAGCAAAACGGCCGATCTGACCGCCACAAAAGACGCTGTCGACAACATCAAGCTTGAGGAAATAATCGCCACTCCTGTCAACACGAGCCTTTCGGGCAACTTCGAATCAGGATTCCTGTTCACATGGAACGAGTCGGGCGAAATTTTCGACGGCTTCGAAGACCATGAGCCGTTTACCGTAGCATCGCCCGGAAACGTAGGATGGATCTACCGCGACGCCGACGCCTCGCGCACCTTCGCCGAAGCCGACTTCGACTTCCCCGGACGCACGCAGCCCTGCTCTTTCATGGTCTTCAACCCCTCGATGACCACCCCGTCGATGGCCGACCAGAGAAGCGCGTCAATACCTTATGAAGGTGACGCCGAACTGGCAAGCTTCGCCGGTTACAGCGGCAGCGACGACTGGTTCATTTCGCCACGCCTGACCTACCACAACGACTTCACGCTCAAATTCATGGCTCGCGGCTATTCGCGCACCTACGGCGAAGTGATCCGCGTCGGCTATTCGACAACCGATACTGATCCCATGTCTTTCACCTGGATTGCTGACAGAGTCGACATTCCGATGCAAGTCTGGACAGAATTCGAATATACCGTTCCGGCTACCGCCCGCTACGTAGCCATCAACTGCATATCGCCCGACGGATTCACGCTCTTCATCGACAACGTCGAGATTTCTTCGGGCAACGGTTTTGAGATGAACACCGCCGTCAGCGGCCCTGAAGTCATCTACGCCGTTTCGCTCGACGGCGAAGAGCTCGCCCGCACAACCGACTGCTCGTTCATGCTGTCGAACGTCGCCAAAGGCGCCCATACCGCAGAGGTAAAAGCCGTTTATGCCTCAGGGGAATCTGCCCCCGCAACAGTCAGATTCGGAGAAACGGGTCTCAATGGCCTCAACGGTTCTGAAATATCAGTCTGGCCGAATCCCGCGCCCGGCTACACGATTGTCCGCGGCGACTTCTCGCGCGCCACAATCTACGACCTCTCGGGCCGTAGCCTGAGAACCTTCGACGGCACGGAGAAACGCCTCGATCTGAGCGGCTTCGCCCATGGCATCTATCTGCTCGCCATCGAAACAGAAGTCAACCGCACGACAACCATAAAACTTGCCGTCAGATAAATCCGGCAACCATTCAGGGGGCGCGCCTCGGCGAAGCATGGCTTCTGCGCGGCGCGCCCCTTCGTTTTTTTCGGCTGACTGCGTCAAACCGAACCTAAAACCGCAGATATTTGTTAACTTTGCCATCATACATAAAACTATCAGCCATGACAAAGAAAAGCCTGCTATACACCCGCACCGGCGACACCGGAACAACATCGCTCGTCGGCGGACAGCGCATCGGGAAAGACAGCGTGCGCCTCGAAGCCTACGGAACCGTCGACGAACTCAACTCGTGGATGGGACTGCTCGCCGCAGAAGCGACCGACAGCGCCGTAACCGACATCATCTATATGGCGCAGAACCGACTCTTCGACATCGGCGGCTATCTCGCCACCGACGGCGCCGAAGAATGTCGCGGGCTGACCGACGCCCATATCGAACGTCTCGAGGAATCTATCGACCGGCTCGACGCCGCCGTCGAGCCTATGCACTGCTTTGTGCTCCCGGGCGGAACGGCCGCTTCGGCACGCGCCCAGATAGCACGCACCGTATGCCGTCGCGCCGAGCGCCGCATAATCGCCCTCGGGCGCAACGCCGCACTCGACGAACGCTGCGTCAGATTCGTCAACCGCCTGAGCGACTGGCTGTTTGCCTATGCCCGCGCCCTTAACTCCGCCGCCGGCGTCGCCGACAAGCCCTGGCAGCGCGACTAAGCGACGCGCCATTCGAAAAAAAATCCTTAACTTTGCGGTTTCAAAGCTAACACCATCAAACCGATATGTCAATAAAAGAAATATTGGCCCGGGGGGTTGCCCGTGCCGTCGGCGAGCTCTACGGAATAACCGTCGACCCCGCCGCAGTCCAGCTCTCTGATGTCGCCAAAGGATTCGAAGGCGACGTCGCTGTCGTCGTGTTCCCATTCGTCAAGGCCGCCCGCAAAGCTCCCGAAGCTGTCGGCAACGAGATCGGCAGCTGGCTCGCCGACAACGAGCCGTCAGCAGCTTTTCGACTGTCAAAGGATTCCTGAACATAGTAATCGAGCCGTCGTTCTGGAACAGTGTGCTCGAACATATCTCCACGACCGAAAACTGGGGCGTGACACCTGCCGGCGCCGACAGCCCTCTGGTTATGGTCGAATATTCCAGCCCCAACACCAACAAGCCGCTCCACCTCGGCCATCTGCGCAACATTCTGCTCGGCTACAGCCTCAGCCGCATTCTTCAGGCCTGCGGCAACCGCGTTGTCAAGACAAACATCGTCAATGACCGCGGAATCCATATCTGCAAGTCGATGCTCGCCTGGCTCAAATGGGGCGACGGAATGACTCCCGAATCGTCGGGCAAGAAGGGTGACCACCTTATCGGCGACTTCTACGTAGCCTTCGACCGCCACTATAAAGACGAAGTCAAAGCCCTCGTCGAGGCCGGAAAGACCGAAGAGGAAGCCAAAAACGAGGCGCCTCTGATGCTCGAGGCCCGCGAGATGCTGCGCAAATGGGAGGCCGGCGATCCCGAAGTGCGCGCCCTCTGGGAGAAGATGAACAGCTGGGTATATGCCGGCTTCGACGAGACATACCGCGCCATGGGCGTCGACTTCGACAAGATCTACTACGAAAGCCAGACATATCTTGAAGGAAAGGCCAAAGTGCTCGAAGGCCTCGAGAAAGGGCTCATGTACCGCCGCGAAGACGGAAGCGTATGGGCTGACCTCACCGCCGAAGGTCTCGACCACAAACTGCTTCTGCGCGCCGACGGCACCTCAGTCTACATGACCCAGGATATCGGCACCGCCAAGCTGCGCTATCAGGACTATCCCATCGACAAGATGATCTACGTCGTCGGCAACGAACAGAACTACCACTTTCAGGTTCTGTCGCTCCTGCTCGACCGTCTCGGATTCAAATGGGGCAAAGATCTCGTCCATTTCTCCTACGGAATGGTCGAGCTTCCCGAAGGAAAAATGAAGAGCCGCGAGGGAACTGTTGTCGACGCCGACGACCTCATGTCCAAGATGGTCACCGACGCCGCCGAAGTCAGCGCCGAAATGGGCAAGCTGAAAGACATTCCCGAAGAAGAGCGCGCCGAAATAGCCCGCATCGTCGGCATGGGCGCCCTGAAATACTTCCTCCTGAAAGTCGATCCGCGCAAGAACATGACATTCAACCCGCGCGAGTCGATCGACTTCAACGGCAACACAGGCCCCTTCATCCAATACACCTACGCCCGCATACGCTCGCTGCTGCGCAAGGCCGAAGCCGAAGGCATCGAGGCTGTTCCCTACGCCGCCGTCGAGACCGGAGAAAAAGAGACAGCCCTCATTCAGGCCCTCGCCGAATTCCCCGAAGTCGTCAGAGCCGCCGGACAGACCTACAGCCCCGCGCTGATCGCCAACTATGCCTACGACACCGTCAAACTCTACAACTCGTTCTACCACGACTGCCCCGTGCTCTCCGAGCCCGACGCCGCCCGCCGTTCGCTGCGACTCGCCCTGAGCCGCGCCACGGCCGACACCGTCAGAACAGCCATGGGCCTGCTGGGCATAGAAGTTCCCGAACGGATGTAACATATCCCCCTATCCCAACGTTATATAAGAAAACAACCAACAAAGAAATATGATCAATACCCCTCCTCCCTTCAACAACAACACCTATCAGGGTTACTCTCCTACCGACATCGCCACCGCCTCGTCGGCCATACGGCGCGTATATCTGAAAATGACGCTCGCCCTTCTGGTGACCGCCTTCACCGCCCTCGGCTGCTACAACAGCCCGGCCTTCTGGTCGTTCATGCAGGCCAACTCATGGGCGACATGGGGTCTCTTCATCGTCGAACTGATCCTCGTGTTCGCCATCTCGGGAGCAATCCAGAAAATGTCGACCGCCACGGGCACACTTCTCTTCTACCTCTTCGCCCTCGTCAACGGCATTGCCCTGACGCCGATCTTCATCGTCTATACCCACACCTCGATAGCCAAGACATTCTTCATAACCGCCGCCACCTTCGGCGCAATGAGCGTCTACGGCTACTTCACCGTCAAGGATCTCACCCGCTGGGGCTCTATCCTCATCATGTCGCTCTTCGGACTTATTATAGCCGCAGTCGTCAACATGTTCCTGCGCAGCAGCGGTCTCGACTGGATAATATCGATAGTCGGCGTGCTCATCTTCGTGGGTCTCACAGCCTGGGACACCCAGCGCATCAAGCAGCTCGCTCAGGTCACACCGGCCAATCAGGTCGGACGCCTCGCCACGATCGGAGCGCTCAATCTTTATCTCGACTTCATCAACCTCTTCCTCTACCTGCTGAGATTCTTCGGAAGCTCACGCGACTAAATCCTAATTTTTCGCTTTTCCGCGAAAAATTTTGGCGGTTATAAGAAAAGTCGCTACCTTTGTGACCGCAAAACCGCCAAAGGAAAGATGCCGGAGCGGTCGAACGGGACGGTCTCGAAAACCGTTGTACCCTTTCGGGTACCCAGGGTTCGAATCCCTGTCTTTCCGCAAAAAACAAAAGGAGCTACCTCGTGTGGCTCCTTTTTGTTTTTACGACAGACAGAGGGGAACCCGAGGGTTCGTCACCGCGAAGCGCTTGCGCAGCAAGAATCCCTGTCTTTCCGCAAAAAGCAAAAGGAGCTACCTCGTGTGGCTCCTTTTTTGTGTCAGGAAGTTTCCTCATACAACTTTTTTTCGTGGCAAACCATTGTAATATTGCAAAGAAATAGTAATTTTGCCACACAAAACAAATCCCAATGGACAAAAATATCTCTCGGAATCTAAAGAAATTAAGAGAATTTGCACGTTACACTCAGGATGAGGTAGCGCACGCGCTTGGCATCACACGCTCGGCTTATAGCAATTATGAATCAGGCGACAGAGAGATGCCTTACGATGTCATTGAGAAAGCAAGCGATTTCTTCGGATGCGATATGATGGTATTGTTTGAAGACAACGAGAATGTGGACGCCATGATTCTTGCATCCGCGTTCCGCATCGACGGAATTGCCCCGGAGGATGCGGGCGAGATTATGCGTTTCAAGGACATTGTAAAATCTTACCTTAAAATGGAGGCAATAGAGGCAAAATGAAAGCGTCATTATTGAATCTTGTGGAAAGTCAGGTCTCTAAATTTCGTCAGATGACTGGATTGAGCGACAGTGAGGCGGTCAATCTCAAAAGTCTGCTGCTGAAGCTGAACGTGCTGACCATATACCGTCCATTGTCCGATAACTTTTCGGGTATGAGCTTAAAAAACGGCGACAGGCGGTTTATGCTTGTTAATTCAAACCATCCTAAATGCCGGCAGCATTTCACCATAGCTCATGAACTCTATCATCTTTTTATCGACCCGAATCCCATGCCACACAACTGTATGGCTGAGGGTAAGAAAAGCGATATTGAGCAATGCGCCGACGCATTCGCCCTTATGTTTCTTATGCCGGCGGACGGAGTGAGACAGATGATACCGGACAATGAACTTATGGCAGGTCGCGTGTCGTTGGCATCTGTATTGCGCATAGGACATTATTTTTCCGTCTCCTTCTCAGCAGTTCTCAACCGCCTGTATGATCTGAAACTGATAGACCGTGTCGAGCGCGACACATTCAAGGAATACCCGGTGAAGAAAACAGCAAGAGAGTATGGCTATGACACGGCTTTGTATGAGTCGGGCAATGAAAATCTTGTGATTGGAGATTTCGGAGAGAAAGCCCGCAGGCTTTTCGACGGGGAGAAAATTTCCGAAGGGCACTACATGGAACTGTTACACAAAATCGGCATAGATGACAACGAAGACTAAAATCGTGCTTGATGCCGATGTGATTATCCATTTTGTCAAGGCCGGGCTATTCAGTCTTCTTCTTGACATATTCCCGGAATATCAGTATCTGATACTTGATGTGGTATATGATGAAGTAACGGTAAACAGGCTGACGAAAACCCAGATTGATAACACTCTCCAATTCTTTGCCTCACGCATTGTAAATGTCAAGTTTGACCCGAAAGGAGAATCTCGGTTTGAATATGCACGGCTGCGTAACACATTACTTTTAGGCAAGGGGGAAAGTGCCTGCATGGTGTATTGCCGCGACAATAAGGACGTGCTCGGCAGCAGCAATCTAAAGGACATAAAGGAGTATTGTGCCAATCATCAGATAACATATCTGACTACTGTTGATTTTCTTTACTATGCTTTCATCAGGAAGAAAATGACAAAAGAAGACGTAGTCGTCTTTACAGCGGAGGTCATCTCCAAAGGCAGCAAGCTACCATCTGTCGATATTGAGAAATATATCCCTACGAGTAGTATTTAAGAAATGTCAATCAGATTGTCAGGAATTACTAAATCGGCTCTCGGACTTGCGTAGCCGGGATAAGATGACTAATTTTGCATTAGTGATTGGAGAATCTGTAGAGACCGATTTTCAAAGCCGAAAACAAGGTCATGGACTTTGGCACTAAAACGGCACTATTAAAATTTTGTCAGCTCTAACTATTTGATAAAGCCACATTTAGACAGTTTGGCTACGCCCCCTGTCTTTCCGCAAAAACAAAAGGAGCTACCTCGTGTGGCTCCTTTTTTGTGTCAGGAAGTTTCCTCATACAACTTTCTTTCGGGGGGCCGGGTTATCCCTGGCGGGACTGGAGAAATTTGTCGAGGCTCTCTTCTTTAGCGAGGCGAAGCTTGGAGCGCAGCCGGTAGCGGGCACTGTTGACGCTCGCGCGCGAAATGTTCAGGCTGACAGATATTTCCTGAGTGCTGTGTTGGAGGAAGATCAGCATACAGAATACCATATCGGTGTCGGTAAGCGAAGGGTAATCGCGGCGCAAGTCGTCGACAAAACGCGGATATACGGCAAGAAAGGTTCTCCTGAACGGCCCGAGATTATTTTCAAGTCCCTGCGGACAATGGAGAATGTCGGCGTCAATGCTGCCCGACATCTCGTTTCTGATGGCTTCTATGCGCTCAAGCGCGGAATTGCGCTCGTCGAGGGCGGCACTGATGCCGGCTTCGGCCGATTCGCGGCGCGCTCGCTCGGCGTCACGGCTCAGCCTGATCTTGCGGGCGCGGCGGCGCATTACAATAAGAACGGCCACTGCCGCCAGGGCAACAACTATGAATGCGACGACAGCGCCCGTCTTCTGACGGCTCTGGGCCTGCAGCTTTTCGCGGAGCATGAGGTTCTCCCTCTGTTTGGCGGCGACATCCGAGCGCACTTTTGCTGTCACAAGGTCGAGATTATGACGCGCGCGGGTCATAGAGTCGCCAAGCAGCGTATATTCTTTATAAAGTGAACTGACTTTGTCATACATCTTCCCGGCTGTGTAAACCTCGAGCAGACGGCGCATCTCCATATAGAGCATTTCGAGGTCGCCGCTGTCGCGCAGCCGTCCGACAACCGTTTCCATCATCTCTATGCCTTCCTGCCTGCGCCCCTGCCGCCAGAGGGTATAGCCCAGAGGCCCCAGATAAGCGGTGAAATCGCGGTCGCCGTAAATCTGACTGCCATGGGCGAGAAGAGACGCGGCGAGCGCTAATGAATCGGCCGAAGGGTTAAGCGACAGTATCAGAATGCTTCGCCGGGGCGGCTGCAGTTGGCGAATATCTGCGTGCGGAACCGCCAGAGATCCGGCATTAGCATACCGCTGAGCCGACGCCTTGCCGACATGGCGGAGTCGCTGTATCCGATGGCTTTTCTCTTCATTCCGAGCCGTTCATAAAACTGGCTCAGATCGCCGAAGAGCATGACCGCGCTCTTCGAGACGCCCTTCCGAAAAGAGGAAATAGGCCATCTGTTCGAGCGCGGCAACCGGATTCTCGCGGCTCTTTCCTTCGCGGACGAGTCTGACAGCCTCTTTCTAAACCGCAAAGGCCTCTTCGAAGGGCGCGCCGGTATCGAGCATCGACCACGCCTGACGAGTCAGGCTGTCTTCATACTCGACTACGGGAACAGAATCGTGGCGCGGGCGACGACATCCCGTGAATGTCGCCGACAGGAGAATTGCCGATAAAATCAATAGCTGTATAAAGCGCATAAGCCGACTGTGACGGTTTTGCACGCAAATTTAAATAAAAACCGCGATTCATGCGACCTGCCCGGGGCTGAAAGAGCGGCGAATCTATTGCGATTCTATCGAAAAATTGCGCGGGAAGACCCCCGACAGCTTTTAGCCGCTGAACGAGAAGTGCTTCCGGCGCAGAATAGCGATGGCGAGAAACACAATCGACATGGCGAAATTCAGCAGGAAGGCGAATCCCGTGACACTGCCCGCCCCGAGCAGACTCCGCAAAGAGTCGACAATCAGCGGGGCCGCCGATATGGCGCCATAGTTGGCCACGAGCACCAACGAGAGGCTCATTGTGTTCATCGACGGATCGGTGACAGCCTCAGGAGCTTTATTGTAGATTATAGGCTGATGTATGCCGTAGCCCGCCCCCATGAGGGCAGCGCCGGCCATCATGGCCCATTCGGCGTGGACAAACGAGAACAGCGCGAGTCCGGCCGTTATCATTACCGCGGCGGCTACGATGGTCATGCCGCGCGTCGTTTTCAGAATCTGAGGCAGAATGAAACCCGGCAGAAATATGAAGAGGAAATAAATCGAAGTGACGGTGCCGGTGATTTCCGACGACCAGTGCTCCTTCTCGATAAGGAACGGGCAGAAATAGGTTATGATGACTGTGGCGTAAGTCGTGAAGAAATAGGCGGCCGATATTCCGAGCATCCTGGGAACTATTATGCTGCCGTGGGGTGCCGGTGTGGCCGCCGGAGCGGCCGGAACTGCATAGTCGGCGGCCGGGATGCCGCGCAGCCCTGCCGACAGGGCGAGAGGGATAATCGGCATCAGATAGACTGCGAAGGGCAGATGCCAGTTGCCGACGCGCGACAGGAAGCCGACGGCAAACGTCGCCACAACTACCGACAGGTTCGAGATTCCCGACTGCAGGCCCATCTGTCGCATACGGTAACGGCCGGCGAACGTGTCGGCCAGCAATCCGGTCGAGAATGGTATGAGAATGCCGGCGGCAATGCCGAGCAGACAGCTTATCACGATCAGCTGAGCCATCGTAGCGGCGAACATATACCCTACTCCGCAGGCCGTGAACAGCGCCAGCGACGCAACGACATAGTTAATCTTATGTTTGCGGCGCGCGAGCCATCCCGACAGAAGCAGACACGGTATGATCAGCAGATTGGGCAACATCGTCAGCAACTGCTGCTCGAGCGAGCCTGTGCCGGGAAAAATCTTCGAAAGAGAGCCGAGCATCGGCGATATCGCCAGCCCGGGCAGATTGACCACGAGCGACAGCGACAGTATAGCCATAAGGGTGAACAGCGACATAGGCGCTTTTCCCGTTACGATTTTCATGACAGCGAAACGTTTAATATTTATTTATTACTGTCCGCTAAACTTTAGGAGGCAATAGAAAGAAAGGGCCGATTCCATTTGCAGGAGTCGGTCCTTTTAGTTTAGTTTGTGTTCGCCAAAACATATGTCTAAACTATGCCCAAAAGTAGTAATTTCTTCGGACAGCCGATATACGGTCAGCTGATAAAATCGCTTAACCGTGAAAAAATAGATGAAATGAGCCGTAAACACGGCGGGGAGAAGTATGTAAAGAGCTTCGACGGCTACACCCATCTTCTGACAATGCTGTATGCGGTGATACAGCGGTTCGACTCATTGCGAGAAATAGAGACATCTATGACTGCGGAAGTCCGCAAACTACATCATGTGGGCATCGACACCGTACCGAAGCGCAGCACTTTGTCGGATGCAAATGCCAGACGCCCGGAAAAGTTCTTTGAGGAGGTCTATCGGGACCAGTACGAAGCCAACAAGGGCATTCTTTCATCGGACAGCCGGCGTAACGGCACGGAAGAATGGATAAAACGGCTGCGCATCATCGATTCCACAACCGTAAGCCTGTTCTCCAATGCCATTTTCAAGGGCGTTGGTCGCCATCCGAAGACAGGCAAAAAGAAAGGCGGCATTAAAGTCCATGCAGTGATACACGCCAATGAAGGTGTGCCATGCGATGTAGAGTTCACATCTGCGGCGACAAACGATTCGTTCATGCTCGCTCCAAGCCATTACAAGCGTGATGAGATCGCGGCAATGGACCGCGCCTACATCAACTATGACAAGTTCGAGGAACTGACCGACCGCGGCGTTGTCTATGTCACCA
>OGQN01002128.1_pt1 | contig 14667 bp, 7 predicted proteins | sample 1553231 | NCBI WGS metagenome assembly OGQN01 (sample SAMEA2579950, study PRJEB22360) | human gut metagenome | biome: human gut; feature: human-associated habitat; material: faeces | place: Denmark | collected 2008/2010 | reverse complement strand
CCGACCCAGCCGTCATCCACCACGAACCGTTCGACACCGGAATCCCCGGCCTTATCGGCCAGAGCCTTCAACGTGTCGTAGTCATGGTCGAAATACACGGCCTCCCACGTGTTGAGAATCACCGGACGCGGCTTGACGGCGAGATCCGGGTGACAGGAGCGCACGTAATCATGAAATCTCGCAGCCACCTCGTTGAGCCCGTCACCGTACGACCCGTACAGCCACGGGGTGGTGTACGTTTCGCCGCGGGCGAGCGTGGCCTCGCCGCCGAGCAGCACCTCGCCGCCGCCAATCAGACCGGTCGTATACGGCTGACGCTCTGCCGACAGCATGGAATTGCCGCTCCAGCCCACATGCACCGAATAGACCTCGCCATGCTCGAACCCGAAGCCGGGCTCGCCCGCGGAAAGCAACAGAGAGGCGTCAAAACCTGGGCGCCCCGCCATCGAGACCTTCTCGAAGCGTCCTTCAGTCAGCGGCTGCCGCTGCGGGCTGCGTTCGCGCAGATGATGGCCGGTGGTGGTGAGTATCTCCGTGGCAAGTGCCGGGAGCGGGAAGCCGAGTTCGACTTTACCGACTTCCAAGTCACCGGTCGGAAGATTACCGGCTGGAAGATTACGCAGCGTGGTGCGCTGTCTGATCAGTCCGCCGGGCAACAGTTCGGCCGTCCATGACAGTTCCACGCCCTGCTCGGTATCCGACGCGGTCACGGTGACGACCGGCACCTGTTGCGTGACGGTATGCGCGGCACCGTCCACGCCGTCAGACACGTCAACGCCTTGGCGTTCGTCCTGACGGATTGCGATGCCGGTCACCGTGAATGCACAGAACGGCGTTACGCCGGCGCGCCGGATATCCAGTCGCGGTGCCCCTATCCACGACTCGCTTTGCGTGGGCATGATGCTTGGCCAGGCGGTCTCGTCCAGCGCGCCGGACACGCGCTGCGGCCGCAGGGCGTCGTATGCGGCAAGTACGGTTCCTGGCGCCGCGAGCGGGCGGCCCCAGTGCACGAAGCGCGGAAGACCGTGACCGGCGAAGACCAGCGCGAACGCCACATCAGCAGCCGGCTGCTCAGCATAAATAGCGGTGAGTTCCGTTCCATCGGCGGCGGCGCCATGGAATTGTTCGATGAGTGACATTGCGAATCCCTTCGGAACGTGCCATTGATATATGGTTCGCCTCCGATGCTACGACATCGTTCCGTCATGTCACCGCATATTCAGCGATTCCGGGGTATGAGAAGGGCTCCCGTTTTCCGATGTGGAGAGCGGGAGCCCTGACGCCGGTGGAGGCTTATGGCATTGTTATGCCATAATGCCGCGCTTGCGGTCGATGACGCGCATGATCGCCTTGTAGATTTCCGAGGCGATCAGTACGACCGCGGCGAGGCAGATGCACTCGACCCATGCCCACGGTCCGAGCGGCGTGGTGCCGAACGCGGAGTTGAGGAACGGCACGTAGATCACCACGAGCTGCAGCACGACAGACAGGCCGATCGCCCCCCACAGCCACTTGTTGGAGAACAGGCCGACGAACGCGGACTGACGTGCGGAACGCGATGCGATCGCGTTGAACAGCTGCGCAAACACGAGAATCGTGAAGCCCATCGTACGGGCCTCGATCATCTGGAATTCGTGGGTGCCGCCGATGGAGCGGTCGGTGAACAGGCCACCTTCAAGGTGCATGTCCATGCCGATCAAGGTGACGGCCGCCATGATGATGCCGATGAACGCGATATCGATCCACATGTCCCTGTCGATCACGCGGTCGGTGAGCTTGCGCGGGCTGCGTGCCATCACGTCATCGGTCTGCGGGTCGACACCCATCGCGAGCGCCGGGGCGGCGTCGGTCAGCAGGTTGATCCACAGCAGCTGCGTGGCGAGCAGCGGCACGGCGACACCGGTGGTTCCCGGCTGCGTGATGCCAAGCACGCCGGCGAGCATGACGCCGCCGAACACGGTGAACACCTCGCCCACGTTGGAGCTCAGCAGGTAGCGCAGGAACTTGCGGATGTTGTCGAAGATCACACGGCCTTCGCGCACGGCGGCGACGATGGTGGAGAAGTTGTCGTCCGCGAGAATCATCTTCGCGGATTCCTTGGTCACCTCGGTGCCGGTGATGCCCATCGCCACGCCGATGTCGGCGGACTTGACGGCCGGGGCGTCGTTGACACCGTCGCCGGTCATGGCGGCGATGTTGCCCTGGCGCTGCAGCGACTCCACGATCTTGAGCTTGTGCTCGGGGGCCACGCGGGCGTACACGGAGACCTCGGAAGTCGCCTTGTCGAACGCCGCCTCGTCGGGCATCGCGTCGAGCTGATCGCCGGTGAGGGCCTTGCCGCCCTTTTCGATGATGCCCAGATCGGAAGCGATGCGGGCCGCGGTGAGCGGGTGGTCGCCGGTGATCATCACCGTGCGGATGCCGGCGCGATGCGCTTCGGCCACGGAATCACGCACTTCGGTGCGCGGCGGGTCGATGATGCCGACCATGCCGGCCCAGATCAGGTCACGCTCGATGACGTCGCTCTGCTCGGAGATGTCGGTCACCTGGCCGGCTGCATTGGTCTTGATGCCGGGGATATCGGCCAGGGATGTGGTGCCGAGCGGGCGGTACGCCTCACCCAGCGTGCGGTATGCCTCGCCGGACAGACGCTCGACGGTCGCGAGAATCTCCTGGCGGTCGCCTTCGGTCATCGGGCGGACGGCGTCGCCAACCGCGATGCGCGTGCAGTAGCCGAGCAGCACATCGGGCGCGCCCTTTGCATAGACGCTCAGGTTGCCGTTGTCGCTGCTGTCCTTGCCGATCACGGCCATACGCTTGCGCTCGGACGTGAACGGAACCTCGGCCACACGGTCGAGCTTGCCGAGGGCGCGGTCGGCCTTGATCTTGCGGGAGGCGACGACGAGCGACACCTCGGTCGGGTCGCCGACGATCTCCCACTGGCCGGCATCGTTCTGACGCAAGTCACCGTCGTTGGCAAACGCTCCGACGGCGATGGTGCGCAGGGCTTCGGCGTTGACCGGAGCGCTCTCCTCGATGGCGTCGCCACCCATGCCCAGCATCTTGCCCTTGGGCTCGTAACCGGTGCCGGTGAGCTGCACTTCACCGCTCGGGGTGACGATGCGCTCGACGGTCATCTCGTTACGCGTGAGCGTACCGGTCTTGTCGGAGCAGATCACTGAAGCGGATCCCAGCGTTTCCACGGAGCTCAGCTTCTTGACGATGGCGTTGTGCTTGGCCATGCGCTGCACGCCGAGCGCGAGAACAACCGTCAGAATCGTCGCAAGACCTTCCGGCACTGCGGCGACGGCCAGCGAAACGGCCAGCAGCAGCGAGTCGATGAGATCGTCGGGCATCTTGTGGAAGCCCTGCGTGATGAACAGCGCGACGAGCACGACGGCCGCGATGATGCACACGGCAATGCCCAGGATCTTGGAGACGTGGGTCATCTCCTTCTGCAGCGGGGTATCCTCGTCATCGGTCTGCGACAGCATGTCGGCGATCTTGCCGACCTGCGTGTTCATGCCGGTTCCGGTCACGATCGCGCGGCCGGTGCCCTGAGTGACGGACGTGCCGTTGAAAATCATATTGGTGCGGTCGCCCAGCGCCTTGGCGGAGTCGAGCGTGTCGGGCTTCTTGCCCACCGGCACGGATTCGCCGGTCAGGCTCGCCTCGGCGATGCGCAGCGACGCGGCGGCGAACAGACGCCCGTCGGCGGAGACGGTATCGCCTTCGCCAAGCACCACGATGTCGCCGGGAACCACGTCGGCGGTGTTGATGTGCACGATTTTGCCGTCACGCAGCACGGAGGTCTGCGGTGCCGTCATTTGGGCGAGCGCCTCCACCGCCTGCTCGGCACGGGCCTCCTGAATATAGCCCAGCACCGCGTTGACGATCAGGATCAGGATGATGACGATGGCGTCGAACGGCAGCACTTCGCCGGCCGTTCCGTGCGAGCGCTCGATGAACCATGCGATCAGTGAGATGACAGTGGCGGCAAGCAGCAGGTACACCAGCGGATCCTGGAACTGCGCCAGGAACTTCTTCCACTTGGGTACGGGCGGCGCGCTGGCCAACTGGTTCGGGCCGAATTTCTCCAACCGGCGCTGCGCCTCGGCGGAGCTCAGGCCGGTATTGGTATCCACATCCAGCGCCTTGGCGACTTCGTTCGTCTCGGTCAAGCTGGGATCGACGTCGTGAAGCAGGCCTTCCTGCGACTGCACGCCTGTGGATTGATCATTTGTGTGATCAACCATAATGGTCTCCTTGATATAGCCGCGGAGTAGTCAGCCCTCACGATCACCGGGATCGTCCCCTCCCCCGGTCATCTCGATAAAGCTGCGCGGTTATGGGCACCGGCGCAACTGCTGCCGATGCATACTGTTGCCATTATTCCACAAACCCGTCATCGCTTGGCGAAACAGCCCTTTACGTGTTGTCCAAATATCCGCATTCCGCGAACGATTTCAGGCGACACGCTCACACAGCGCGAGCAGCCAGCGGAGCGTCGCCATGGTGTAATCGAACAGTTCGTCGTCCATGCCGAAATACCGCTCGCAGCACTCCCTGCTCACATCGACCATCGCAAGGCCTTCTGGCTCTCCGGGTGTGAATGACGCCGCCCGATCCTGCATTCAGGATACGTGCCAAGGCAAGGAACTCCGGCGGCTTCGGAACCGGACGAGCTGCGTTCCGTTCCTAAGTGCGCGCCGAAACGACAACTCTGCGCACTTAGGAACGCAAACTATGCGATCTGCGTTCCTATGTTCGCGCACTCGGCGTTCCGGCGCGCACTTAGGAACGCAAACCGAGTCTCTCAGGAGATTGGGGCGATTCGCGCGCCGCGAATGGCTGTTTGGCGTGGGGGTCTGGGACAATGGCACGTATGGCAATCAAGAAAGGTCCGACCAAGGGGTCGGGAGGAAAACACCGCAATGCGCTACGCGGCAAGGGGCCGACGCCCAAAGCCGAGGATCGCGTGTATCACAAGGCATACAAGGCCAAACAGGCGACGAACCGTCGCAAGATGGCAGTTCCGCGACTGGCAGCCCGCCGTCGCGCCGCGAAGTTCGCGTCCGATTCGGACGATCTGGTCATCGGCCGCAATGCCGTGCTGGAGGCGCTGCGCGTCGGCGTCCCCAGCATGCAGCTGTATATCGCGACACGTATCGAGCATGATGACCGTACACGCGAGATCATCAAGCTCGCCGGCGCACAAAGCCTGCACCTGCTGGAGGCCGACCGTCTGGAAATGGATCGCATCGCCCGGTCGTCGAACCATCAGGGCGTCGTGCTCAAAGTGCAGCCGTACCAGTATTCGTCTCTCGCCGAGCTGGCGGATATCGCCGAGCGCAAGGCCAAGGCCATGGACGTGGTGAATTCGCCGAGTGCGCGCATCAACGCACGCCCGCTGTTCATCGCGCTCGACGGCGTGACCGACCCGCAGAACCTGGGTGCGGTGATTCGTTCGGCCGCCGCCTTCGGTGCCAACGGCGTGATTCTGCCGGAGCGTCGTTCCGCTTCGGTCACCGCTGCCGCGTGGAAGGTATCGGCCGGTGCCGCGGCGCATATCCCGGTGGCTCGCGTGGTGAACCTCACCAAGGCCATCGAAAGCATGCGCGAACGTGGATATTACACGGTCGGCCTAGACGGCGGCGGCGATAAGCTGGTCGGCGAAACCGGTTTCGAGACAGATCCGCTGATCGTCGTGCTCGGTTCGGAAGGCAAGGGACTGAGCCGACTCGTGCGCGAGTCGTGCGACGCGATCGCCGGCATTCCGATCACGTCCATGGTGGAGTCTCTGAACGCCTCGGTCGCAGCCGGTATCAGCCTGTACGCGGTCGCCCGCGCCCGCCACGAAGTAATACCCATATCTCTCCCCTGCTGCCGGCGGGGTCATCGAGCGGAACGAAAATCGGGGTGGCCGCCGCAATCGGCGCACCACCCCGTCCGGTTTCGCTCAGCAGCTCCACATATCAGTGGCTCCACACCGCGGCATCAGGATCGTCGTCGGGATTGTAATCATCATCGTCGATGGGCTTTTCGTAATTCGCCTCATCGTCGACCACGCCGGAATCCGCTTCAGCGTTGAGCTCGTTCACGGCTTTGTCATCCAACTTGTAGTTCGGCAGCACGGATTGGATGTAGCTTTCCACAGCCTCGCCCATCGGCACGTCGTGGCCGGCCTTCTCGGCAAGGAACCAGCGGTGATCCAGCACCTCATGGAAGAACTGTGCCGGCTCGATCTGCGAACGATATTCACGTGGAATCATACGCACGGTCGGCTCATACACCTCACGCATCCAATCGGTGGCGACGATCTCCAACTCCTCGCCTTCACGCCACGTGGAGGCACGGTACGCATCCAGATCGTTGAGCAGGCGCCGCGCCTGATTCTCCTGCACATCTAAACCGGTCAGTCGCAGAAGCTTGCGCGACGCATAGCCGGCATCGACCACGCGCGGGCGGACCAGCACACGTTTGCCGTCCTCCGCGGTCTTCATCTCCAGCTCGTCCACGTCGAAGCCCAGGTCGTTGAGCTTGTTGACACGCTGCTCGATCTTCCACATCTCATCCGGGCCGAACTTGTCGGTGTCGGTCAGCGTGCTCCACAACGAGTGGTAGCGGTCGACCAGACGGTTGCCCACCTCGATCTCGTCCACGTCGCTCGGCAGCAGACGGCCAGAAGCCAAATCCATCAATTCACCGATGATGTTGGTGCGAGCCAAGTCGATATCGTATTCACGCTGGCCATCGGTAAGCTGCACCTGCAAATCACCGGTTTCGGCGTCCACCAGGAAGGCGGAAAACGCGTCGGCATCACGCAGGAACAGGACGTTCGACAGCGACACATCGCCCCAGTAGAAGCCGGCCAAGTGCAGGCGAACCAGCAGCACGGCAAGGGCGTCGATCAAACGCTCGGCAGTATCCGGCTGGAGATTGCGGGCGAACAGTGCGCGGTACGGCAGTGAGAACTTCAGGTGACGGGTGACCAGAATCGCTTCCAGCGGCTCACCGTTGCGGTCATGACGACCGGTGACCACGGCAATCGGGATGACGGTCGGCAACTCGAGCTTCTGCAGTCGGCGCAGAATCTCATACTCGCGCTCGGCCACCTGACGGGTGATCTCTTTCATGGCGTACACCTCGTCGCCCACGTGCACAAAACGCACCACGTGGCGGGAGATGCCTCGCGGCAGGTTGGCCAGCAGGTCCTCGGGCCAGGTGGCCAGGGGCTTATGCCAGGGCAGCGTGAACATCTTCGGGTTCGAGCTGGCGGCGGTGATCTTCAATGCTTGCGGCTCAGCTGAACTGGCATGTTCGTCTTCGGCTTTGACGGACGTGGCCTTCAGCGCGCGCGGATCCATCTGAGGCAAATCGTTCAACTCCATGTGTTCGATTCTACGTGGTGCTTGGGAAGTGCAGCGAGTAGCGGCGACTTCGGCGCATTATTCTCGCATACGAATAGATCATCTGTATGGGATTTGCCGGCCGAATTGACGTCCCGTATGCGACGCCTCATGCGCAATCTGAACAAAATGAACGCAACAAGTAACATGAGCCCCGCTGCCGCGGCAATGCTGCCTACGGCGGCACCCGTACGACCGATAAGGCCAGGATTGCCCGGCTCCTCGCTCGGGTTATCTTCGGGCGGGACAACAGGAGTTCCAGTGCTAAATTTTGGCTCTACTGTGATGTTGAGATCAGCGGATGTGCCTCCACTGCCAGGAATCGAGATGAGGAACGGATCACAGTCGTATGCTTTGTTGGCTTTCGCCGAGCTCGTGCGGGAGACCAGATATAGGCCGAGCGGCAGATTCTGGAAAGTGAGCTGACCAGCTACGTTAGTGGTGCCGGAATGCTGGTACAGCTTGTTTTTCGCCGCGTGCGTAGCGAGCTTCTTGGCCGCATCGTGATATTCACTTGATGTCAGGCGTTCCCAATCGGCAGTGAGGCCGGAAAAATCGCCGACGGTTTTATATGAGGAGACGCTACCATCATTGTTCGTTGTGACGGTGGCGACGCGCACGATGGAATAGGTATCGCCGGCAAGCAATTTGGGCGAAGCCGTGTCTCGGCCCCATACGGCATTGATGGTGAGAGCGCCGAAAGAATCAGCTTGCGCATACGGCACCATAGAGCCGAAGGCTGCAAGAACAGTGAGGACGATAGTAACGGCGGCGGCAATCATGGCAGCAATGCGCGCCGCACCATACTCGCTTCCGCTATGCAGGTCTAACATGTCTGCCCGGTCCTTTCCGCCATGATGAATGTGATTGGTTATTTGTACTGTCTGGCTGAGGAGGCAAGTCACCGTCCGGCTCGATATCCGCAGAGTCAGAATCACCAGATGCGACCTTGGCGCTCCCACTCTGCCGGCGTCGCCGCTCATGGCGCTGCCATAAATGCCATGCGATGAGCAAGGCAATCAGTGCAAGAGACGGCAACAAGTACTGCAGCGGAATGTCCACGTGGAACGTGGATTTGGCGTCATCCTGCTGCTGCGGCGTGTATGGGATGCGATGGCCACGCACCAGCAGCCGATGCGTATTGACCGCATACGGCGTACAAGTGATGAGCGTGACCAAATCCTTGCCGGGCTCAATTGCCAGTTGTTTGGTATCGGTCGGCAGAACGGTAGTGATCTTATCGACCTGATACGCATACGTGTCTTTAAGTATTGTGATGTAGAACTTGTCGCCTTTTTTCATAAGGTTCAAGTCCGTGAACAGTTTTGCCGTGGGCAAGCCCCGGTGGCCAGACAGCGCCGCATGAGTGGACGCGCCACCAACTGGCAGTGAGGTCTGTTCGAGATGTCCGATGCCGGATTGCAACACTTTCTCGGAAGTGCCGTGATAAATCGGCAAGGTCTCCTCAAGCTTAGGCACAGTGATGTATCCCATCATGCCGTCACCGTCAATATTGAGCAGACTGTTGTATTCCTCGTCCGTGGATGCGGAATTGACGGCACTGGCAAGAGCGTCGGTCTCTCCCGCATCGTTCTGGGCGAGCTTTTCGTTATAGGCGTGCGCAGCATCCAGCACCTTCTGGTACTGTTCCTGGCTCAATGCTTCAACGCTGGCGTCGTAGTTATTTACGGCGCGGCTGGCGTTGCACATAATGAGGAAGTTGCTGATCGTCGGATAGAACAGAATGAGCATTCCACCGAGAATGACCAGTACGGGCAGGATGTTGCGCAGTCGTTTCATCGAGCGTTCTTTTCGCGAGGAAACCGTGTTGTGGGCGTAGCGGGTGTGTGCCCTTCACGCCCAAAACACGGCCATGCTCGTCAGGCGTTCTTGCGCTTGAGAGTCCAGGCAACGCCGAGCGCGATGACCAGCACACCAATCACCGTGAAGGCGATGGTACCCATGCCACCAGTGCCAGGCAGGACAACACCGGGCTTGTTCTGGACCGGGATGACACCGTTCGATGCGGTCTGGTCGTAGACGCTGCCATTGTTGTTGTCGTATTTGATGACGACGGTGGCATGCGTGGTGTCAGTGCCGTTGTTCTGGCCATCAACCTTCACGCCGATGGCGCTGGCGAGCTTGTTGTAGCCGGCCGGCGCTTTGGTCTCGGTGAGCGTGTACTCGCCGTTCTCCAGTCCCCGGAAGTCAACCTTACCGTTTGCAGGAGTGGTGATAGTCGTCGTAGCACCTGCCTCATCAGCCTTAGCTACACGGTATACAGCGTTCTGGGTCGCACTATCAGCGACTTTCACGAAGCTAATAGCAGTGCCGCCCTTATGTGCGAGTGTGAACTCAGCACCAGCAAGTCGAGTAGCGGTATTATCGTACTTGTCACCAGTGTACTTATCGACGGTGAAGCCATAAGTGAAGACACGAACCTTGCTGGGTTCAGAATCACCGGTGCCATTGGTGCTCGGGTTGTTGGAGTACTGAATCGTTGCGGAGTTGACGTTACCAGCACCGCCCACAACAGCATCCTTGTTCAGCGTGGCCGTGTAGGTGACGGTGATCTTCTTGCCGGCATTGGCCTGCTGCTTGGCTTTGAAGTCCTTCATGGCGACAGCAAGCGTATTGTCGGAGGCCGTAGGAGTGGTGACGGTGTAGTCAGTGCCCACGGTCAGTGGATCAGTCACACCTTCGACCTTAACGAATTCGACTTGTCCAAAGGTGAGGCCCTTAGACAACGTATCCTTGAAGTTGAAAGTGTAGGTGTTATAGGCGGACATGTCCGGAATGGTGGAAGTCAGGGTGAAGGTCAGGGTATCACCGATCTTCGCGTCGGTGACGTCCTTACCAGTGCTGCCTACCTGTACCTTCTTGTCGACGGTAGGCAGGTCGCCCTTGATGTCGGCAGTCACATTAGCGCGGCCAACGGAAACTAGCGTGGCGTATTGACCACTGGTGTTGGCCAAGGTCGCACCCGGCACAGCGACCACGTAGTAGCCGTAGTCGAGACCAGCGAACGTCGCAGTGTACTTATCGTTCGAGGCATCGGCAGATACCGTAGCGGTCGCGCCAGCCGCGATGTTGTTGGCCTTGTTCTGCGCCCAGTTCGATGCCTTGGTAGCGAAAGCAACCAAGTCTTCACCCTGCAGCTTGGATACGTAGTCGTTTGCTTTATCGTTGACGTTCTCGTTGGTAGCACCAGTTAGTCCGGAAGCAGTGGAGTTCTCGAAGAACGGCTTCCACTCGTCAGTCAACGTGTAGGAGACAGCCTTGCCGTCACCGCTCACGGTGGCGGAGAACATCTTGTAGGCGTTCACGGTCTTACCGGCGAACTTCGCGTCAGTAGTGCTGACCGTCAGCGTGGCATTATCCGCTGCGTTGGCCGTGGCGACTGTCGTCGCAGCCAATCCAAATACGGTGGCAATCGCCGCGGCGGCAGCGAAAACCCTTTTCATCAGTGATTTCATTACTGTTCCTTTCCCTAAATGGAAATCTTTTCTGTTTGGCAGGTACGGTTTGTCTATGTGGTCGTCACGCGGCATGGGCACCTCGCTTTCGTATACGGCTGGAGCCCGAGCGGACTGTGCCGGATTGAACGCGTTGATTACGCACGTACCAGACCACGCCAGCTCCCATAAGCAGCAAGCCGAACATCAGGAACCACATCGTGCCCGCGCCTCCCGTATCCGGAAGCAACGCCGCATTGGTAACAATGGCCACGCGTTCCTTGGTGTTGTAGGAGACCGATACTTGGTATCCGGCCTCCGCGGGCTTGATGGTCTTGGTGGTATCGCCGTCCTTATAGGTCACGGCGGTTTCTTCCACGGTGTACGTGTAGTAACGCACGATGTCCTTGCCGTTGGCATCCTGTACATCCACGAATGCGACCGGCAGTCCTTGAATCACCTTGCGCCAGGTGTTGCTCCAGGAAGAGGCATCGGAGGAGTCCAACGTCACCGTCCATGGATTCTTCTGCGTCACGGTTGTGCAATCCGCGCCGAAGCATTGAATCGTCTGCGGCGTCACCGTATTGCCACTGCCATCGGTATAGTGCGCGGCGATCTTCAGTTCGACCGACTGCGGCCGTTCGAGGTTGCCGTCCTTCCATACCTTCTGGACGGTCAGGTCAATGGTTCGGCAACCGTCCTTGCCGCACGGGTCCTGGCCGTCGTCCGGTTCGGGGGTGAGTCCGCCGTTGTTGTCGGTCACGGTCGCGTCGAGCATGAGCACGGCCTTGGCCGGGGACTGGTAAGCATCGAGCTTCGTCTTGGTGCTGCCGTCCGTGGAGTCGACCACGGCGTTCTTAATGCCGACCCAAGTGGTGCCGGCGTCGCCGGATGCGGAGCTGTGCACAGCGCTGCTGTCGTATGTGTTGACCACGTCGAACAGCTTCACTTCCCAACGATCGAGTCCGGTGTTCAGCGCATCGTCTGCCTTGTTCTTCTGCGAGAAGATCTTGTTGCCGTCCTGTGCGGAGGTACGGGCCTCACTAGCGTTCGCGGCCGCCTTGCGGTAAATGCGATAGGTGTTGTATGCCTTGCCGCCCTTGCCGTCATCGACCGGTCCGAGGATGTTGCTCATGGCGTTGAAGTCCCATACGGACTTGAGTTTGGTGTTCGAGAACGGGTCGACCAGTCCGCTGGCACCGCGGATCGTGTCGGCGTAGACCATGTGGTCGTCTGCCAGCACGCCCTCGTCGTTCAGTCCGGCGAAGCCGCCCGTGTAGCCTGTGGAAAGATCCTTCACACCGTCGGTATCCTGAGTTGCCCCTCCGCCGAACACGTCATAGCCACTGGCGATGCCCGTTACGGTGGACTGTTCCACGCGAGTACGGTTGCCCTTGATGAGCTGGACGGTCAGGTTGCTGCCCGACCCATTCATATCAATGCCGTCTTTGCTGCAAGGCAGTTTGATGACACTATCGCCGATGGTGACAATCGCCACGTCGGTCTGCTGCTGGTTCTCATCATCAGCCTTGGACAGAGCAACACTCACCTTCAGTCCGAACAGGTTCACGTACAGCACGTTGCCTTCCGAAAGCACCTTGAGATCGAATACCTTGCCGAAGATGGCCGGGAACCACTTGCCTAAATCGATGACGCCGACCTGTTCCGCTTTGTCGAGGTACAGGAGCTTGACCAGCGCGTTCACCACTTGCAGCAGCAGTTCCACAAGTACAGAGTTGACCTTCGCGTCAACCAAATAGGCACGGCTGGTTTCACCGACGAATCCGCCGGCAATCTCACCGCTAGTGACCTTCTTGAGATTGTCAGACGCGCAGCCCTTCACCCTGGCCAAATCCACGTATCCAACAAAACCGCCTGCGACCTCGCGTCCGGTAGCCTTGTCGGTGGCTTTGCCGTAATTGTCGCCATGGTGTGTGGCGGTGACGGTATAACCGTCCGGGATGCCGGTGACGCGCGAATCGCCAACGTGCGAGCCCCAGATGTCAAGTACGCCGGCCGTGGCACCAAGCAGATTGAGCGCATCCGTGCCGAGTTGTGCATTGTCGGCGGCGACCGTGCCGGATTTGCCAAGATGCCCGATGAAGCCGCCCACATAGTTCACGCCGGTCACACTGTTGAGGTTGGTGACCGCAGACTGCTTCACAGAGCCATTGATCAGTCCACCGCCGAAGCCACCGCCCGCACCGGTGTAACGCTTCGAGTCAAGCATGCCCTTTGTGGTGGAATCATGGGCGACAATCTGGATGCCGTCGCTCACGCCGTTGACCTGACCGTCATAGATGAAGGTGCGGAATGCTTCGAGCACGCCCACGTTGCCGACCTTGAGCAGTTTGAGCAGCAGGTTGGTATCCTGCTTATCGCCGGCCGCGCCGCCGCCGACGGAAGCGACGCTGGATATATCAGCAAGGCCAAAGAAGCCACCGGCGTATTGCCCGCCTTCAACAGCGCGCAGCCCGTTAACAGTAAGAGAAGCCGGGTCATTGTTCGGATCCGCTTCACTGCCGGTGCCTTTGGCGGAATCCTTGTCACCGAGGATCGCGGCCTGCAACGAACCAGCGAAACCGCCGGCGTTCAGGGCATACTTGGTTGTGGTATTACCCTTATCTTCCTTGCTCTCATATGCGCCATTGACCGTGTATCCCCATGCCGGGTCATCCGAGCTCACATGTGCACCGCGAATCGTCGTAACCGTGGCCTGCAATACGCTGACCAGACTTGCCGGGTTCGATACCAGCGAGTCGAGGATTCCTTGCAGGAATCCCTCGGACGCATTGGTGTCCACATCCGCAACCGCACCGGCAGTGGCCACGCCGATAAATCCGCCGACATTGTTGCGCCCTTCCACCTTGCGCAGGTTGGAAACGTTGGCACCGGCAGCGGTGACACCCTCGACAAGCTTCTGGCCGTCCTGGTCGAGATCGCCCCAGATCTGGCCACCGACCGCGAGACCGGCATAGCCTCCGGCATTACCGGTACCGTGCGTGATGTCTTCACCGGTGGCCACGACCTTCATACCTTTGCGGTAGCCGGCCACGCTCGAAGATTTGACGACGGGCACAAATACCTGTGCCACGTCGAGCATCTGACCCAGATCAAGTTTGATGCCTTTGTCGCCGAATAGTTGGATGGAGCCGAACGAGGATGCCGAGCCGGATTCCATCGTGCCCGCGTAGCCACCTGCCGCACGCATGGCGGAGACGGTCTTGACGTCCATCGACTGGCCATCGGTGATCGTGCCGGTGCGCATCAGGCCGACGTGTCCGCCGGCGACGCCGGAATCATGCAGGTTCGCGCCAGTCTGATACTCCGCACGACCGGCGACGACGTTGAATCCGAAGATGTAGGATTCGAGGAACTTGTCCAGGGAATCCTGATCAGTAACAGAGCCCGCACCATCGCCCGTAGCTACCTCGGTAAATTCCTTGCCATACGCACCGTACTTGCCGATGTTGTCGACCCACGTCTTCCATTGGTCGTAGCTCATATTGCGCAAAGGACCAGTGACCTTCGAGTGCTCCTCGGTCGGGTGGACCACAGACAGCACGCCAGCGAGATTGCCGGCCTTGATGAGACCGCCAAGCAAAGAGAGCGAACCGCCTTGAGCGGTATCGGCCGCCTCCATGAAGCCGGTGTAACCGCCGGCGATTTCGGCACCGTATACGCTGCGGATGCGCGCGGCGTAGGCTACGCGCTGCGGCCCGTTGTATTTGCCGTCGGTATTCTCCTGCTTCCACGCTGCTGTGTTGTTGCCCCAGATATGACCGCCACGATTACGACCTGCA
>OGQN01002118.1_pt1 | contig 14696 bp, 14 predicted proteins | sample 1553231 | NCBI WGS metagenome assembly OGQN01 (sample SAMEA2579950, study PRJEB22360) | human gut metagenome | biome: human gut; feature: human-associated habitat; material: faeces | place: Denmark | collected 2008/2010 | reverse complement strand
AAAGATTACGAGGGCGGCATCATCGACGAGAAAGAGTTCCTGGAAAAACTGCCCGAGGTTGCGAAAAACGCCATTGGCGACGCTTGTACCGGTTCCAACCCGAGACAACCCAGCCAGGAAGAGATGGAAAAGCTGTTAAAATGCTGCTTCTATGACACTGAAGTGGACTTCTAAACTTTTCAATTTTGCAGAGGCACTTTGACGTTACGGAGAAGGCGCTGCACCCAAAAGGCCTGCATCGAAAGGAAGCTTTCCGTATGCAGGCTTTTTTGCCAATGAAATGGAGAATAGGAGAAAAGCAGCCATGGTAAGAGTGAGGAAAAAGGAAGGTCTGAACGAGACGGTCAGCAAAATGGTGTTAGAAGCGCCGATGATCGCGAAGAAAGCGCAGCCGGGACAGTTTGTGATCGTACGCGCAAAAGAGGAAAGCGAGCGGATTCCGCTGACGATAGCGGACTACGACCGTAAAGAGGGAACGGTGACCATCATCTATCAGATCGTAGGAGCCGGGACGATGGAGCTGGATACGGTGCGGGAGGGTGAATATGTTCAGGACCTGGTGGGACCGCTGGGGAAAGCCAGCGAGACCGAAGGGCTGCATAAAGTCGCGGTGGTAGGCGGCGGAGTAGGCTGCGCCATCGCATACCCGCTGGCGAAAAAGCTGCATGGGCAGGGTGCCGAGGTACACTCGGTGATCGGATTCCGGAGCCGTGATCTGGTGATTCTGGAAGAGGAGTTTTGTGCAGTAAGCGATCAGCTGTGCATGATGACCGACGACGGCAGCTACGGCCAGAAAGGGCTGGTGACCCAGGCGCTGGAAGAGCTGATACTGGCCGGCAACGAGTATGATGAGGTGATTGCCATCGGACCGCTGGCGATGATGAAATTCGTCAGCCTTTTGACCAAGAAATATGGGATCAAGACGGTAGTGAGCATGAACCCCATTATGATCGACGGGACCGGGATGTGCGGGGGCTGCCGGCTGACCGTAGGGGGCCAGACCAAGTTTGCCTGTGTGGACGGGCCGGACTTTGACGGGCATGAGGTAGATTTCGACGAGGCGATGCACCGGGGAGCGATGTATCGGGAGTTTGAGGCGCATGCCCGGGAAGAAGCATGCCGCCTGTATCAAAAGGAGGTGCAGTAGGGATGCCGAACATGGAACTGAAAAAGAGCCCGATGCCGGTGCAGGACGCATATGCGCGGATCTGCAACTTCGACGAGGTGGCATTGGGATATACATACGAGACCGCAGTAAACGAGGCCAAACGGTGCTTAAACTGCAAACACAAGCCGTGTGTCAGCGGCTGCCCGGTAGAAATCGATATTCCGGGTAAATTCAGCATCTATAATTCTTTAACTGCTATTGCCATCTGCCGTCATTTCAAAGTATCAGAGGAGAATATCCTGAAGGCTCTGAAAGTGGCAAGGGTAAAGGGACGTATTGAAATGGTGAAGGTGTCTGAGGACTTTACACTGATGATCGATTACGCACATAATGCAATGGCACTGGAAAGCCTTCTGACCACACTGCGGGAATATCATCCACACAGACTGGTATGCCTGTTCGGATGTGGAGGAAACCGCTCCAGGCTTCGCCGTTATGAAATGGGAGAGGTGGCAGGAAAGCTGGCAGATCTGACGATCATTACCTCGGATAACCCAAGGGATGAGCAGCCCCAGGCTATTATTGATGATATAAAAACAGGAATGGCCAGGACTAACGGTAAATATGTGGAGATCATAGACCGTAAGGAAGCGATCGCCTATGCGATCCACCACGGAGAACCGGGAGATATTATTGTTCTGGCCGGTAAGGGACATGAGGATTATCAGGAGATCAAAGGCAAGAAATATCCAATGGATGAGAGAGTACTGATTGCTGACATCCTTGCAGGCAAATAATGATTAATTATGATTTATGCTGATATAATAATAGATATTTCCAGTGAAAAGCTGGATAAAACCTTTCAGTACAGGGTGCCGGAAGAACTGGAGCAGGAAATAAAGGTGGGGATGGTGGTATCCATCCCTTTTGGAAACGGAAATAAGATCCGTAAGGGATATGTGATAGGCCTGACGGATAAGCCAAAGGTAGATCCTGACAGGATAAAGGCGATTTCTCAGTGCAGCAGCGGACAGGAGACAACAGACTGATCATTCTGGCGGCCTGGATGAGGGAAAATTATGGATCTACCATGATCCAGGCATTGAAGACGGTTCTTCCCATACAGGAGAAGATACGGGCAAAGGAGAAGAGATATCTCTGTCTGAACGTTTCAGAGGAAGAGGGAAGAAAAATTCTGGAAGGATTGGAAAAAACCAGGTTTAAAGCGAGAACAAGGCTCCTGAGAGAGCTTCTGGACAAAAAAAGGCTGGAGTATACTCTGGCAGCCAAAGAGCTTGGAGCCACTTCTGCTGTTGTGGGAAAAATGAAAGAGCAGGGAATCCTGCGTATAGAGTATGATGAAATTTTTCGTAATTCTATAGATGGAAAGGACATTCCCAGAGAACCGGCTCTGACTCTGAACCGGGAGCAGGAGCAGGCAGCAGAGAAAATACTGCAGGAATGGGAAAGGCCTGAGCCACGGCCGGTACTGCTTCAGGGAGTGACCGGAAGCGGTAAGACCCAGGTATATATGCGGCTGATCGAGGAAATACTTGCAAAGGGCCAGCAGGCTGTTGTGCTGATCCCTGAGATTGCATTGACTTATCAGACTGTGAGACGGTTCTATGCCAGGTTTGGAGAGAAGGTTTCTGTCATTAATTCCAGACAGTCCCAGGGAGAACGCTATGATCAGTTTAAGCGTGCAAGGGGAGGGGGAGTCCAGGTAATGGTGGGTCCCCGTTCTGCATTGTTTACCCCCTTTCCGGATCTAGGGCTGATCATAATAGATGAGGAACATGAGCCAAGCTATAAAAGTGAAAGTACTCCCAGATACCATGCCAGGGAGACTGCCATTGCCAGAGCAGGGATTGAACATGCCAGAGTTGTTCTGGGATCAGCAACTCCTTCTCTGGAAGCATACAGCAGAGCACAGAGCGGTGAATATGGTCTGGTGAAACTGACTGCCAGATATGGGGACAGACCAATGCCGCAGGTATCAGTTATTGACCTCAGGGAAGAGTTGAGAGGGGGAAACCGTTCGGTTTTGAGCAGATCCTTGCAGGAGAAAATGAAAGAACGGCTGGAGAAAAAAGAACAGATCATGCTGTTTTTGAACCGCAGAGGCTATGCAGGCTTTGTATCCTGCCGTTCCTGTGGTTTTGTGGTGAAATGTCCACACTGTGATGTATCACTGTCAGAGCATAATAATGGCAGACTGCTGTGCCATTACTGTGGATATGAGACCAGAAAGCCGCAGGTATGTCCTCAGTGTGGCTCTCCTTATATTGGTGGCTTTAAGGCCGGCACCCAGCAGATTGAGAAGGTTGTAAGGGATACCTTTCCTGGAGTCAGAACCTTGCGCATGGATTTTGATACTACCAGAAATAAAGGAAGCTATGAACAGATTCTGGCAGCCTTTGCTGCTCATGAAGCAGATGTACTGGTGGGAACCCAGATGATCGTGAAAGGGCATGATTTTCCGGATGTAACACTGGTAGGAGTGATTGCTGCAGACCTTTCCCTCAATGCAGAGGATTACCGCTGCGGAGAGCGTACTTTTCAACTGCTGTGTCAGGCAGTGGGACGCTGCGGAAGAGGAATGAAAGCAGGTGAGGCAGTGATTCAGACCTATCACCCTGAGCATTACAGTATTCAGGCATCGGCTGCCCAGGACTATCAGACCTTTTATGAGGAAGAGATGAGCTACCGTATGCTGTTGGATTATCCGCCTGCATCTCACATGCTGGCAATTCTTGGATCAGGGGAGAATGAGGAAGTACTGACTCAGGCTATGCATTATCTGGAACTGTATATCCACAGGATCTACAGGGAAAAAGATCTGCATGTAATAGGTCCTGCTTATGCAGCCATAGGTAAGGTGAAGGATATTTACAGGCAGGTTATTTATTTAAAGCATAAAGAATATAAAACACTGGTCCGGATCAAGGATCAGATGGAAAAATACATTGAAATAAATTCCGGTTTCCGGAAAATATATATACAGTTTGATTTCAGTTGAGAAAAGGAGATTAGAAAATGGCACTTAGAACAATCAGAGTAGAGGGGGATCCTGTACTTACAAAAATCAGCAGACCGGTAGATAAAATGACACCGCGTATCCAGGACCTGATCACAGATATGCTGGATACCATGTATGAGGCAATGGGTGTTGGACTGGCTGCACCGCAGGTGGGTATCCTGAAGCGTATTGTGGTAATTGATGTAGGTGACGGACCGATTATTTTAATCAATCCGGAGATTATTGAGAAGTCCGGAGAGCAGACCGGAGATGAAGGCTGCCTTAGTGTTCCGGGGATGTCAGGACAGGTAACCCGCCCTGACCATGTAAAGGTGAAAGCTTTGAATGAGGATATGGAAGAAGTGGTATATGAAGGAGAGGGACTTCTGGCCCGTGCTTTTTGCCATGAGCTGGATCATCTGGATGGACATATGTATACAGAGCTGGTGGAGGGAGAGCTTCACCGGGTCAGCTACGATGAAGAAGACTGAGAGGATAAGATTAGAATATGAAAATAGTTTTTATGGGAACACCTGATTTTGCTGTGCCGTCCTTAAAGGCACTGGTGGAAGCCGGATATGATGTGGCAGCAGTGGTTACTCAGCCGGATAAACCAAAAGGAAGGGGGAAATCCTTACTTCCTACACCTGTGAAGGAAGAAGCTCTTTTGCATGAAATTCCTGTTTATCAGCCCCAGCGTGTCAGAAATAACAGGGAATTTCTGGACACACTTCGTGAAATTGCACCGGATGTGATTGTTGTGGCAGCCTTTGGACAGATCATTCCCAGGGATGTGCTGGAATTGCCGAAATATGGCTGCATTAATATTCATGCATCACTTTTACCGAAATACAGAGGAGCTGCCCCCATCCAGCAGGCTGTGATCGATGGAGAAAAAGAATCCGGTGTTACCATCATGCAGATGGGAGAGGGGCTGGATACCGGAGATATGATCTCAAAGATTGTGATCCCTCTGGAAAAGGAGGAAACCGGAGGAAGTCTTTTTGCAAAGCTTGCCCAGGCCGGTGCAGAACTTCTGATCAAAACGCTGCCGTCTATTGAACAGGGAACTGCAGTATGGGAAAAGCAGCCGGAGGAGAGTCCGACTCCTTATGCGGCAATGATCAACAAAAAGATGGGGCTTATGGACTTTCATAAGTCTGCTGTGGAACTGGAAAGACTGGTACGTGGACTGAACCCATGGCCAAGTGCTTATACCTTTGTAAATGGAAAGACTCTTAAGGTATGGAAATGCCGGGCAGATGAAAAATGCTCCGGTGAGACACCCGGAACAGTTATTCTTACAGATAAAGAAGGAATTCATGTTGCCTGCAAGGATGGAATACTGATTCTGACAGAGGTACAGCTGGAAGGTAAAAAACGGATGGATGCAGAAGCTTTTCTGCGGGGATACCATATAGAAGCAGGAAGCAGATTTACAGATCATAAGGAGTGATTGTATGTACGGATATTATTTTGATCCCACTTATATTTTGCTGGTCATAGGAATGGTACTGTCTCTGGCTGCATCAGCCAAAGTAAAGGGGACTTTTGCGAAGTACAGCAAAGTCCACAGTACTTCCGGTCTTACAGGAGCGGAGGCTGCACAGCAGATTCTGCACATGGCAGGAATCACAGATGTTTCTGTGGTGGCTGTTGCAGGAAGTCTGACAGATCACTATGATCCCAGAACCAGACAGGTTGCTCTTTCCCAGGATGTATATGGAAAAACATCAGTAGCAGCCATTGGAGTAGCAGCTCATGAATGCGGACATGCAATCCAGGATGCGGTAAACTATGCTCCTCTGAATATCAGAACTGCTATTGTACCGGCTGCCAATATTGGCTCTACTCTCTCCTGGCCGTTGTTTCTGGCAGGGCTTGTTTTCTCCATTCGTCCGCTGCTGACTGTGGGAATTCTTTTATTTTCTCTGGCTGTCCTTTTTCAGCTGGTGACCTTGCCGGTGGAGTTTAATGCATCAGCCAGAGCTTTGAAAATGCTGGGTAACAACCGACTGATCGCCCAGGAGGAGGTAAAGGGAGCACAGAAGGTTCTGGTGGCAGCTGCTCTGACTTATGTGGCAGCCCTTGCAGCATCTGTTCTGCAGCTTCTCAGACTAATCATACTGGCCGGAGGAAGAGACCGTGACTAATGGAATTAATACCAGAGAATTAATATTGGAAATACTACTTGAAATTGAAGAAGAGGGAAGGCACAGCCATATTGCCATTCGCAATGCCCTTTCCAAGTATCAGTTCCTTCCCAGACAGGAACGGGCATTTATTACCCGGGTATGTGAGGGAACTCTGGAATACAGAATTCTGATCGACTATATCATTGATTCTTATTCTAAGGTGACAGTGGATAAAATGAAGCCTGCAATCAGAGAAATCCTGCGCAGCGGGGTATATCAGATTAAATTCATGGACAGTGTACCGGACAGTGCAGTGTGCAATGAAGCGGTGAAGCTGGCTCAGAGAAAGGGCTTTTATAATCTGAAGCCGTTTGTGAACGGAGTTTTGCGGACCATAGCCAGGGAATATAAAAATCTGGAGCTTCCATCCAGAGAGCAGGATCTGGTGAGATTTCTTTCTGTTAAGTACTCCATGCCTGAAAATCTGGTCAACCGCTGGCTGGAAGCCTACGGTGAAGAAAAAACAGAAATGATTCTGGCAGAGTTTCTGAAGGAGAAGCCGGTTACTGTGCGTTGCCGGATCCATAAATATCCCCAGGAAGAGATTTACAGGAGTCTGACAGAGCAGGGAGTAAAGGTAACTCCTGCTCCCTATCTTTCCTATGCATATGAAATTTCTGATTATAATCATATTCTTGCCCTGGATGCTTTTATTCAGGGGAAAATTCAGGTACAGGATGTAAGTTCCATGCTGGTAGCTGAGGTGGCAGATCCGAAGAAGGGAGACTATATTATTGACATGTGTGCTGCTCCCGGAGGAAAAAGCCTTCATGTAGGAGATAAGATGGGAGATTATGGTACTGTAGATGCCAGAGATGTGAGCCAGCAAAAGGTGGACCTCATTGAGGAAAATATCAATCGTCTGGATTCCATCAATGTGCAGGCAAGAGTGATGGATGCCACTGTTTTTGACGTGGATTCGGAATTGAAAGCAGATATTGTTCTGGCAGATGTGCCCTGCTCAGGTTATGGGGTGATCGGCAAGAAGCCGGAAATAAAGTACAGAGTGACACCTCAGAAGCAGGAAGAAATTGTAATCCTGCAGAGAACGATCCTGGATCGGGCAGCAGAGTATGTGAAGCCAGGTGGAGTATTGGTTTTCAGTACCTGCACCATTGCAAAAGAAGAGAATGAGGAAAATATGATGTGGTTTATGAATAATCATCCGTTTAAACTGGAGAGCCTGGATCCTTTCCTTCCTCAGGAACTTCATTCTGAAACCACTGCTCTGGGGTATCTTCAGTTATTGCCGGGAGTGCACAAAACAGATGGTTTCTTTATTGCAAAATTCAGGAGAAAATAAGTAATGACAGATATCAAGTCAATGACAGTTGATGAATTAAAAGAGCTGGTTACTGCTCTGGGGGATAAGCCTTTCAGGGCAAAGCAGATATACAGCTGGCTTCATGAGCACCTGGTTACTTCCTGGGATGAGATGACCAATTTATCCAGGGGGCTCAGAGAGAAGCTGAAGGAATACCCTGTTACTGCCCTGGAGGTGGTAGATGTACAGACTTCCAGACTGGATGGAACGCAGAAATATCTTTTTCGTCTCAGTGACGGAAATGTGATCGAAAGTGTGCTTATGCGGTACAAACATGGAAATTCCGTATGTATTTCTTCACAGGTGGGATGCCGCATGGGATGTCGTTTCTGCGCTTCTACGATCGGAGGACTTACCAGATGTCTGCTTCCCTCAGAAATGCTGGACCAGATTTATCGTATTCAGACTCTGACCGGTGAGAGAGTGTCCAATGTAGTAGTGATGGGAACCGGTGAGCCACTGGATAATTATGACAATCTTTTGCGGTTTATACACATTCTCACAGAGGATGGAGGACTTCATATCAGCCAGAGAAATCTGACAGTATCTACCTGCGGACTGGTACCCAAAATCTATGAACTGGCTGAAGAAAAGCTGCAGATGACACTTGCACTTTCTCTTCATGCGCCGAATGATGAGAAAAGACAGGAACTTATGCCGATTGCCAGAAAATACAGTATGGATGAAGTTCTGGAAGCATGCCGCCACTATTTTGATATGACAGGCAGAAGGATCACATTTGAATATAGCCTTGTGGCCGGGGTGAATGACAGTGATGAGGATGCAAGAGAGCTTTCCGGAAAAATCCGGGATATCAATTGTCATGTAAATCTGATTCCCGTAAACCCGATTAAGGAACGCTCTTTTGAACGTTCTACACGACAGGCTGTTGAGAATTTTAAAATAAAACTTGAAAAATGTGGAATAAATGTTACTATTAGAAGGGAAATGGGCAGTGATATAGACGGTGCCTGTGGACAGTTAAGAAAAAGCTATATGGAAAAAACAGAAAGCGAGAAGTGACATGAGGATATATTCAGCTACTGATGTGGGTCAGAAGCGGAAGATGAATCAGGATTATGTGTTCGCCTCTTCCGACCCGATTGGGAATCTTCCGAATCTGTTTGTTGTTGCGGATGGAATGGGCGGACATAATGCAGGTGATTATGCATCCTCCCATGCTGTCAGTGTTGTGGTAGAGGAGATTCGACAGGATCGGGATTTCAATCCGGTTAAGGTGATCCGTCATGCCATTGAAAGTGCGAACAGAGAGATCATTGAGCAGGCACAGAAGGATGAGAAACTGAAGGGAATGGGCACCACTATGGTAGTTTCCACTATCGTTGGGCAGTATGCATATGTGGCCAATGTGGGGGACAGCCGTCTCTATGTGGCGGACAGAGAACTTCAGCAGATAACAAGAGACCACTCATTGGTGCAGGAGATGGTCAGGATGGGAGAAATCAGTGCCGAAGAGGCCAGAAACCATCCGGACAAAAATATCATCACAAGAGCGCTGGGTGCGGAAAGAACAGTGGATGTAGATTTTTTTGATCTGAAACTGGAACCGGAAAGTGTGATTTTAATGTGTTCAGATGGATTGAGCAACATGGTCGAGGACAGCCGGATAAAAGAGATACTTTCCAGAAGGGATGAGGCCCTGGATGAAAGAGGCAGGACCCTTATCGGTGAGGCAAACCGTAACGGCGGTAAAGACAATATTGCAATTGTATTGATAGAACCATTCGCAAATGAGGTGGAAGAATGTTAAAAACAGGAATGATCATAGCAGAGCGCTATGAAATATTAGGCAAAATAGGTACCGGCGGAATGGCGGACGTATACAAGGCAAAGGATCACAAGCTGAATCGTTTTGTCGCTGTCAAGGTGCTGAAGCCGGAGTTTCGGGAAGATACAACTTTTATACAGAAATTCAGAAGTGAGGCACAGGCTGCCGCAGTTCTGACACATCCAAATATTGTTAATGTATTTGATGTTGGAGATGACAATGGAGTTTATTACATTGTTATGGAACTGATCGAGGGAATCACACTGAAGGAGTATATTTCCAAGAAGGGCAGACTCTCTGTAAAGGAAGCTACCAGCATTGCCATTCAGGTTTCCATGGGACTGGAGGCCGCACACAGCCACGGGATTGTACATCGTGATGTAAAGCCCCAGAATATTATTATTTCCATGGATGGAAAGGTAAAAGTAACAGACTTTGGAATTGCCAGAGCAGCGTCATCCAATACCATCAGCTCCAATGTAATGGGATCTGTTCATTACAGTTCTCCGGAGCAGGTGCGTGGAGGATACAGTGATGAGAAGAGTGATATCTATTCTCTGGGTATCACGCTTTATGAGATGGTGACAGGCAAGGTCCCTTTTGACGGAGATACTACAGTTGCCATTGCCATCAAGCACCTTCAGGAAGAGATGGTACCGCCAAGTGTATATGCACCGGAGCTGCCTCACAGCCTGGAGCAGATCATATTGAAATGTACACAGAAAAGTGTTGACAGACGATACCAGAATATGGAGGATGTGATCGGGGATCTGAAGCATTCTCTTATTGATCCCCAGGGTGATTTTGTAAAGCTCACATCAGTAGATAATGATGCCAAAACAGTAGTGATTTCTGATGCGGAACTGGGTGAGATCAAGCATACACCAAAGCAGATTTCAAAGGCTGATCCGGAGGCTCTGGAAGCAGAAATCAATGAGACGGATTATGATGATGAGCCTGAGGATACATCACGGAAGAGGCGGGAAAGCAAAAAGGATAAAAAACACAAGAAAGGCAATGGTCAAGTGATGACCATTATCATGCTTCTGATGGGTGTGTTGATCCTGATTGCAATCATTTTGATCGCAGGAAAAGCTTCTGGTCTGATCGGAGGAGCTAAAACGGAAAATAAACAGCAAGTTCAGACCGAGGAAGCAGAGGATGACGAAATGGTCACTGTCCCGGATCTTCGTGGAAAAACAGAGGAAGAGGCTAAGACGATCACTAAGGATATGAAGCTGGGAATCCAGCCTATGGGTGAGGAAGCTTCTGACATGGCAAAAGGAACGATTTCTTCTCAGGATATTCCGCAGGGAAGTAAGGTTGAGCAATATACAACTATTAAGTATTATATCAGCAAGGGAACTCAGCAGATCACCATTCCGGATGTGGATGGACAGACAGGCGTAGATGCCCAGCAGACACTGGAGGATATGGGACTTACTGTAAATATCCAGAAGGAATACAGTGAATTAAATGATGACGGATATCCCCTTGTGGATCCGGGATATGCATATTCTACCACTCCTGCTGCAGGAACTCAGGTGGATTCCGGAACAAGTGTTACGTTGGTTGTCAGCCGTGGTGTTGATTATGGTGACAGTGTGGAAGTACCAAGTGTTGTTGGTATGACGAAGAATGATGCGATTACAACCTTTGGCAAATTTCTGAATATTGAAGTTAAAGAGCAGAAGAGCACAGACGCACCGGCAGGAGAGGTAATTGCACAGGAGCCTGAAGCAGGTGACTGGGATGATCCGGATACTGTGAATGTAGTACTTACTGTAAGCTCCGGAGATCAGGATCCATCTTCTGCACAGACTTCCGATTCAAATACACAAAGCAGCAGTACAGATAGTACAGATAGTGCAGCCGGCACAGATACTTCCGCAGCAGATCTGGCACAGCAGAGTGCAGCTGCTGCAAACGGTGAGGTCTGGAAATGTACACAGGCATTGAATACACCGATCGGATATTCAGGAGGACCTATCCGCCTGGAACTGATACAGAATGTAAATGGTAACCCATCTGCATCTGTGATTCTGGATGGACAGACACTGCAGTTCCCGTATACACTGGATATTACTGGTGCACCGGGAGTCAGCCAGGGTACTTTATATCTTTCTGAGGAAATTAACGGAACCTATCAAAAGCTTGGAGAATACTCCATCACATTTGCTAAGGCTGAGTAGTACATGCAGGGAAAAATTATTAAGGGAATTGCAGGATTTTATTACATTCATGCTGAGGATAATGAAGTATATGAATGCAAGGCCAAAGGAATTTTCAGAAAAGATAACCGGAAACCTCTGGTAGGTGATAATGTGGAAATAGAGGTGCTGGATGAGAAGGAGAAGGAGGGCAGTGTTACTGCTATCCTTCCCCGGAAAAATTCCCTGATCCGCCCGGCAGTTGCCAATGTGGATCAGGCTTTTGTGATTTTTGCAATGGAAAACCCAAAACCTAATTTCATGCTGCTGGATCGTTTTCTGATCATGATGGAGCAGGCAGATATTCCGGTTACCATCTGCTTTAACAAAAAAGATCTGGGAACCAGGGAAGAACTGGACTTCTTATATGAGACCTATCAGAGCTGCGGATATAAGGTAATCCTGTCCAGTACCTATCAGGGAGATGGTATGGAGGAGATAAAAAAAATACTCCAGGGAAAGACTACAGTGGTTGCTGGTCCTTCCGGTGTGGGAAAATCTTCGATTACTAATGCCCTTCAGGGAAATGTACAGATGGAGACCGGTGAGATCAGCAAAAAACTGAAACGGGGAAAACATACTACCCGTCATTCCCAGGTTATTCCGGCGGGAAAGGATACCTATCTGGTAGATACTCCTGGTTTTTCCTGTCTGTATCTTTCAGATATGGAGGAGCAGGAACTTAAGGATTATTTTCCGGAATTCCGGAAATATGAAGGGCAGTGCAGGTTTCAGGGATGCAGACATATCCATGAGCCGGGCTGTGCAGTAAAGGAAGCACTGGATAACCATGAGATCAGTAGCCTCAGATATGAAGATTATCTGGGACTTTATGAAGAATTAAAAGAGAAAAGGAGATTCTGATTATGTATCAGTTATGTCCGTCTATTTTATCAGCGGATTTTAACCGTTTAGGCGAACAGATTAAAATTTTGGAAGAAGAAGGGATTGAATGGCTTCATATTGATGTGATGGACGGTGATTTTGTACCCAGCATCTCATTTGGAATGCCAGTGATCAAATCAATCCGAAAAGAATCAAAATTATTTTTTGATGTGCATCTGATGGTGACAGAACCGGAACGGTATATCAGAGATTTTGTTGATTGTGGCGCGGATTCTATCACTGTACATGCAGAAGCCTGTGAAGATCTGGAACGTACCATAGAACAGATTCGTGAAGCAGGAGTAAAGGTGGGTGTATCCATTAAGCCTGCTACTCCGGTAAATGATATCAGCCATATGCTTGAGGATGTGGATATGGTTCTGGTTATGACTGTACAGCCGGGATTCGGAGGTCAGAAATATCTGGAGGAGTGTACAGAGAAGATTCAGGAGCTTCGTGACCTGATCCGGGATGAAGATCTGAATGTAGACATTCAGGTGGATGGAGGAATCAATGATGAAACAATGGAAACTGTATTAAAGGCAGGGGCAAACCTTGTGGTTGCAGGTTCCTATGTTTTTAAAGATAATCTGGTTTCCGGAGTACGCCATGCAAAGAAGCGAATGAATGAAGTAATCAGAGAGATTGACTGAGGAATAGTATGAAAGATACGATTATTGTAAGCGGGGGCGATATCCAGAGAGATTTTGCCCTCGATTTTTTAAGAAATAGAATAGAAAGAACAGGGCGGGAAAAGCTTTGCCTGATTGCTGCAGACAGAGGGTTGGAATTTTTTATGGAAAATCATCTTTTGCCGGATGTGGCTGTAGGTGATTTTGACAGTCTGTCTCCTCAGGGTGAGGAGTTTCTGAAAGACTTAAGTACGGTGGAAGTGATACGTCTCAAGCCTGAAAAGGATGATTCGGATACCCAGTGTGCTGTGAATCTGGCTATCCGGCGGGGAACAAAGAGAATAGAAATCCTGGGAGCAACAGGCCGGAGGGTGGATCACCTGATTGCAAATCTGGGTCTTCTTATTCTTGCAGGTCAGAAAAGGGTTTCTCTGGCATTAGTGGATCAGTATAATTATATGACGCTGGCAGAGAATGGAAAGGTGCTGGAGAAATCCAGTCAGTTCGGCAAATATGTATCTTTTTTTGCCATAGGAGGAGCTGTGAAGGGACTTTGCCTGGAAGGTTTTAAATACTTATTAGATGGTTATGATCTGAGTCTGTTGGATTGTGGACTGACTGTAAGTAATGAAATACAGGAAGAGCAGGCCAGGGTTACATATGAGTCAGGAACCCTGTTGATGATCCAGTCCAGAGACAGGTAGCCGGCAAAAGATGAAGAAACGGAAGAAGGAAAAATAGCATGGACATCAAAATTCGGACAGCAACAGTTGAAGATGCAGAAAAATTACTGGAAATTTATGCATATTATATAAAAAACACAGCAGTAACTTTTGAATATGAGGTTCCGTCTGTGGAAGAATTCCGTGAGCGGATCAGTCATATCCTGGAACATTATCCCTACTTTGTTGCAGAAAATAAGGGGGAGATCATAGGGTATTCCTATGCAGGAAGATTTCATCCCAGAGCTGCTTTTGGATGGGATGTAGAGATGACCGTTTATCTTAACCAGAAGGTACGGAGAGCGGGCGTGGGACGACAGCTGTATGCTCTGATGGAAGAAGTTCTGAGAGAGCAGGGAGTCGTACGGGCAATTTCGCTGATCGTGAAACCGGAAGATGAGTATTCTGATTATAATAGTATTCAGTTCCATGAAAAAATGGGATATAGATATGCGGGAGAATTGAAAGACTGCGGATATAAATTTCACAGATGGTATACCCTTGTTTATATGGATAAGCAGATTGGTGTTACACAGGAAAATATGCTGCCTGTCCGTGATTTTGCTGCTGTCAGGGAGAAATTCGGATTATAGTTTTCAGACTTTTCCTGTGCACCGGAAAGCGTATTGCTGAGAACAAAGGGGATAAGTACACAAGAGGTATACAAAAGAGTTTTGATATGATATAATTCATGCTGAAAAAAGACCGTACAATCAATACATTTAAAGGAGATATAGAGAAAATGAAATTAGGAATCGTCGGATTACCCAATGTTGGAAAAAGTACATTATTTAATTCATTGACAAAGGCAG
>OGQN01002115.1_pt1 | contig 14702 bp, 14 predicted proteins | sample 1553231 | NCBI WGS metagenome assembly OGQN01 (sample SAMEA2579950, study PRJEB22360) | human gut metagenome | biome: human gut; feature: human-associated habitat; material: faeces | place: Denmark | collected 2008/2010 | reverse complement strand
GGCTTAATATTAATATTTTAATAACAGCGGTTAGATTTTTATCGCACCACTACTAAACACGAATCATGGTTAATTACAAAAGAAAATATTGTTATTCCATGATTTGCAAACCGACAAACTCGTTTGTATAGTAAACATTAAACTATGGTAACGATATACATGTTGGCTACAAATGTTATTTAAACTACTGAAAATCATTTGATGAATCTATCTCAGGCGTTCGGCAACATAAATAATTGAACAATCGGGAGATATGCAATTTAGTAGCCAACTGGTATATCATTACCTAAACTATTATATGTGTTTTTGTATGCATATAAAATAAAAATCGCTGCAAGTTGTTGGCTTGCAGCGATTTTGCTTGGTGGTTTTGCGGAGAGGACGAGATTCGAACTCGTCGCTCAATGAATACTCCATCTTCTTATTCCACAGATAATCGGCGTTGAAGTCGAAGCTGAAACTGCCGACAGCACCGTTATAATGCAATAGAATCGGGTGTGTCACCCGCCCAGAACCTATACCAGGCAAGAGCGATGCCGCTGCGGACATCTTTCACAATATCCTTTCCGCGATAATAATTGTGGGCGAACGTAATCAGGGAATCCCCGACCATTGAACGGTGGCAGCTCATGTGGCCGTAAGCCTTGAGGTAATATAATTTTGCTTTTAAAGAGTCAGCCGTGATGTCGGAGGGGTCTATTGACTCCAGAATCGCCAATGCGCTGTCGGGATATTCGGTAGCAATTTTTTCTGTCTCGAAAGAATCTGCGTTTGTTTTGATTGAGAACACGACACACCGAAACTCGCCGCGATAACCACAACAAACACGACTATTAACGGGCATCTATGAAAAAACTTAATTTTCATCATCTTTAAAGGCGGCCTCGACAAAGCCATCCGAACTACAAAGTTACAAAAAATGACGAAAAATAATGAATTGACGCACAACGCATCTGATTTCTAAACGGGCGCCGGAGATAATCATGAAGCTTTGACACAAAAAACATCGGCGTATTTACTCAAAAGTAAAACATTTTTCGTAACTTTGCGGTTATTAAGGCAAAGAGACAATACAAATATGAGCGAGGCAGAACTTATACAGCTAAACAAAGACCATAACTGCACCCTTTACACCATTCAGTTCATCACTGAGGATAAAGGGGAATATCTTCGTTTCTATAACCGTTTCAAAGACGACGCTACGTATAATGAAGATTTGGCCCGTATAGCCAAGTTCGTTGAAAGCATAGCTGATCTTGGAGCTTTGGAGCGTTTCTTCCGACCCGAAGGAAAGATGAGTGATCGAGTCTGTGCGCTACCGGTCGTTAAATCGAAGTTGCGCCTGTATTGCCTGCGACTCTCAGACAGCATTCTTATTCTTGGCAACGGTGGAGTCAAGAAAACGCGCACCTATGATGAAGATGATGAGTTGCGCGGATTTGTAGTCACCCTGCAAAACTTTGACAAACTTATCAAAGAGGGAGTGAAGGACGGAACCATTACTGTTTCCGAGAATGAAATTGAAACCGACAAAACATTTGATATATGAAGACTGCCTTTGAGGAATACAATCGTATAGTGTCATCTATACCGGATAATATCCGCAGAGAAGTGGACATAGAAATGGCTGTGTCCAATAGGATCTATGATTTGATGACCCAGAAAGGGTTGTCAAAAGCCGAATTTGCCCGCTCGATTGGTAAGCGCCCATGTGAAATCACCAAGTGGCTGAGTGGCCAGCATAATTTCACCCTTTCCACACTCGCAATGCTATCCTCATTCTTCGGCCAGCCGATAATAACAGTCGGCTAAAACTTCGCTTTGAGAGTGTAAATTATGGTCTTCCTTTAATCCTCAATACCAGTTATGAATATCGAAGATAATCCAATCATAAAAAAGCGAATGGAACAATTTGAGCGAGATTCCATAAAGAACCATACCCGCCAACTCGAAAAATCCCGACACATAGAAGAAACCTTTCTCTATTTCAATCCTATAGAGAAATAGCGTTACTCTAATCGTAAGGCAGGCAACCCCGACAAAACTACCGGGATTGCCTGTCTTTGTTTATGCATGATTAAGCTGTTTCTTACTTACTGGATGGTCACAAACCAGCCGATTTGCCCCTATCAGTAAGTTCTGCATTTCGGTATCTGTCAGTTGTCGCATGGATGTATCATACTTTACTGAATTTATACCGTGTTCTTTCATTACACTTTTCCAAAGAGAACGACGTTATTTCGATTTTGGGGATACTTTGCACAGAACCAGACAAGGCCTTTGCAAAGTATCGTCTCCACTTCTCTTTTGAAGAGAGGCAGATGTTGCGACAGTCATTTTGGGATGATTAGCTTTTGAAGGCGGCAATTACTTTCTCGTAGTCATCACCTAATATGTCTTTAGTAAATCTTTGACCTAAATAATCTTTCGACACGATGAATCGCTCACTGTTATTTGTCCAAATTAAGCCGAGAAAGTTCTGCCAAGTCTTCACATTGCGAGGAACGATGAATATTGTGTCAGTATTGTTGTGCAGGATATACTGAATAAGTTGCTTGGTATATTTCTGTGATGGCAAAAGAGCACTGCCATTGAATGCCTTATACTTTTTGGACGAATATCCCAGATATTCTATTACAGCGAAGCGATCCAGCACATTATCTATCGTCAATTTGGTATCGTCGTTGACAAATGCCTTTTCAAGCCTACCTATCCAATACCAGCTTTGATGCAGATTGGCAAGGTCGCGATAGGTTACATCAGGCTTCCCTATATCGTCCGGCAAGAAACTATGGCAATCGAAAGTAAGCATAGAACGTAGATGAATGGCGTAGCCCTCCACTAAACCTGCCGGTAAACGCATCAGGATTTTGCCAATAATTGATTCCCGTTCTACATAGCCTGGATTGAGGCTAAGCACAATGACTTTTGCCTCAAGCGGATTGCCATACCATGGATATGCCGGGACTTTTAGACAGAACTTATGCTCCTGTTTGGCAGTGCGATTGAATGTCTCAATCATTTCTTTGTCATCCTTGCAAACGTATTCTTCTGTTTCGTTATATAGAAAACCGTTGCCAACATATTGGTCTGCTACTGCTTTCCATGGATTTGTTCTGCGAATATCCTCTTCTGTCATATCGAGCGGATCTTTAAGATAATGGGGTTGATAGTTGTCTGTCGGTTTGTGATAATATCTTGCTACGGCTGTAAACAGCTCATCAATTAAGCCATCAAGAGATTTATTCCGAAACATCTGCTCTACATATTCCGTTCTGCCGCCCCATAATTCGGCAAGCAGAATATAGATGGAATATCGAACATCGTTTTTTGAAACTGACGGATGATTCAGATATGTGTTGTGTATGTCAGCACGGATGTCGTATCCCTGCATGAGAAGGTAACCGATGTCAAGTAATTTCTGATGATTCGATATGTAGCCAAATTCATGCGCAATCCAATCGAAATACACTCGTTCAGCATGAGGAAAGCCAAGTTCTCCATACGCTCTGTATCGTCTGTCGTAGTCAATATATTCCATGTTTGTTCCTTTAACGATGCAAAATTAGTGATTTATTGCTCCATAACGTGGTACATTGACGAAATAATTATAAATTTGCAGAATAAGACAGGACACAACTTATTTATATGGCCACCAACGCTACTCAATTAAGAGACCGGATAGAGTATCTTGCTTGCCTGCAAGATAAAAAAGAAATATTAACTGAGTTCGAAGAAGCGGCAAAGCTTCTTATGAATTTGTGTTCTATCAAAAAATGTGAGAAGGAATATGAAATTGTTGATATCGAGTTCTATATGTATAATTTCCAACACCCGGATGTCATAACCTATCCTCGGGATATGAAGATGGGACGATGGTTCTTTCATCCCAGTGGTGTAGACCTAACGTTCGATAGCACTCCCGATAGATTCGGTGGCATACTGATTCGTGGCATTCGTAATGTCAATGATGACAATGATCAGATACTGGGTCCACAGAAGTGCGTGGATGCATTGTGGGATAACTTTAATGCTTTTGACAATCAATATGACACGGAATACCCTATAATCTCAAGTGTCGCGAATCCAAGATCTGAAGAAATAATGCAATGTCCTCGATGGATTTCCGTACCTAAAGGAAGAACAGAAATAGATAAAATAAAGGAGTGGAAAGAACGAACCAATATGATTACTCGTGTTCCTGATGTGTCTGATGAGGCATTGGCAGAACTCGTATTCCGTTCTCCATATAGATTCGTAAAAATCAATTCAATTGATCAATCTTTGGACAGCTGGAGAAAGTATACAGCTAAGCCCAGACTTTAATACGACCGTTTTAGGCTTCACACAAAAATTCCTTCTTGATGTTCCATGAAATGCAGTTGAGCGCACCTCCTCTTTTCACAATCTGAGGACATGATATCGGTATTATCTCTTTGTCAGGGATGAGACGACGGAATTGTTCTAAGGCCTGGGCATCTTCCTCTATTACTTTGCCGGTGACCGTCTGAGCCATACCGTCAATGATTATAGATTTTGTCATATCGAATGCTGTCGGAGCCTCGCGGTAAGCTGTCAGTTGTGGAATGAAAATTTTATTGCCTACCTGCAGAAAGTTGATATAGCACCAATTATGTGGATGCGGTTTTTCAACTTTATAATCAAGGGTTTCAATATCGAAATGAAGAGATAACTCTTTCAGGAACAGATCAGCGATGCGCCGAGAAAAGCGATGGTAATTTGTCATTAGGAGTTTGCCCGGAGCGATTTCTCTTACCACACCATCGGCATGACCATAGATTTCTGATTTATCCCAAACGATAAAGATAACTTCCGCCTCAAGCATCTTTTCAAGTCGGTTGATGAGACCGATCCGCGAGTATTGAGGATTTTCGGCAAACACTTTCTCTGTCATTATCGCCCCTTTGCTTGTCTTGACTATATTACCTCCGTCAATGATGAGTCCGAACGATTTCGGTTCAATTTCAAGTTCATGACATACTCTTGCTTGCTGGGTGATAGTACTGATATACCGTACATCGTAATACAGATAGTCTGGTGCGAATTCATAACCGGCATACCTGTCTGAATCCAGTTGTATAGGCATATAGTCTCTTGCCCAAATGTCTTTGGTATCCTTAAGCAGCGAACAGTCAACGCCATGTCGCATTATCTTTTCGATTATCTCTTTGCCTCCGGGAGTGTTTTTCCATAAAAGTTCAGAGAAATAAACGAAATTTGTGTCTTGGTCGAGTATCATAGTTTTTGTTTTTGATTGCAAAATTAGATAGGCATTGCCCCAATTTATGGTACACTAGGAGATATAATTGTTATCTTTGCAACGAGAAATGTTTTCAACGAATATGCGAGCACTTCGGGATTCCATCATAAACCTATATACACCATGCGACATAAAGAACTATTCAAAACATATGTCTGGCTCATTGAAACAATACATCGTCAAGGACCGTTAAGCCTTGAAGAGATTGGCAATCTATGGCTTAGTTCTTCGTTGTCTGAGGGACAATCAATGCCCCGTACCTCCTTTAATCGTCATCGGGAAGAGATTGAGGATTTATTCGGCATTAAGATTGTCTGTGACCGGAGCATTGGGTGGAAATACAGCATTGAGAACGCCGATAATCTGGATAAGCCGTCGGTGGAAAATTGGATGGCAAATACAATTTCTCTAAATAATATCATAGCAGAGAACCGCTCGGTTAGCAATCGTATCCTGCTTGAAAACATTCCATCGGAAGGGGTAAATCTACAACGAGTCATAGAAGCGATGAGAATCTCCAAGATGATTGAATTTGACTATCTTAAATATCATTCCACCGAGACAAAGCGCTATCTTGTCGAGCCATACTGCGTAAAGCTATATCACCGCCGCTGGTATATGCTTGCCAGATACCCCAACATCCCCAGGGAGTTCCGGGTCTTTGCCTTTGACCGAATTGTCGATACTTCAATATCAACCAAGAAATTCAAGATTGATAAGGATTTTGATGCCGCTTCTTATTTCAACGAATGCTTCGGAGTTGCACCGAACTTTGATGTCCCACTCCAAAAGGTGGTTTTAAGAGCGTATGATACCGAGCAATATTATATGCGGGATCTTCCGGTACATCCTACCCAAAGGCTGGTAGCGGAAGGTGACGGGTATTGCGATTACGAAGTTACGTTACGCACTACCGAGGACTTTCTTGGCTATCTTCTTTCCAGAGCGCATTGGGTTGAAATTATTTCTCCACAAGAGGTTAGAGACCATATCAACAGAATGGTAGACAACATCAAAAATCGCTATAAATAGGGAATTATCGCACGGGAGGCTGACCTCGTTGTCTTTGAAGAAATCATTGATAGCTTTGCGAAGCAGTGTCTGTCATGACTGCAGAATTACGAAAAATCGTCGATTCTACGACTATACTCGCCTGATTATCTTTTCCAAAGCCCTACTTATACGACTATAACTTGGCCGCTCTATCTCATATTCGTTTGGTTTGGTTCGGGCTTTATATATGCCCGACTAAACCTAAACCAATATATGGAACTGGGCAAAGAAAGAAGGAGGGGCTGGAATAATGGGTAGCCGAGCTGCACCTGAACTGGTAATGCCGTTTCTTTTTTGACCAGGCGGCACAGTTAAGAATATATAAAAACACCCAACTTTACAGGATTTGGGTGTAAAATTGGGTATAGATACAACAAAGGCCTGAAAATCAGGCTTTATTGCGGAGAGGACGAGATTCGAACTCGTGGTAGGATTACTCCTACGGCAGTTTAGCAAACTGCTGGTTTCAGCCACTCACCCACCTCTCCGGGAGTTTCTGATTCGGCGGCAAAGGTAGGCATTTTTTCTTTCCCGACAAAATTTTCGCCGACTTTTTTGCCGATTTTTTCGCCGACTGACATTTTGTCGCATAACGGCGGAATGCCTAAATGCTGACATTTCTTTATTTTAAGTGCGCCGCAACTTTTTTGGCACAAGATTTGTTAAAGATATAGCGTGCGCCACCGGGCCCGTCATCGCGGGCACGACCGCACCACAGAAAGAAACAATCAGAAATATAAACATATAAACTCATTTGAATTATGGGAAAAATTATCGGTATTGACCTGGGAACAACCAATTCCTGCGTCGCAGTGCTTGAGGGTAACGACCCTGTTGTGATCCCTAACAGCGAAGGCCGCAACACTACGCCTTCGGTTGTCGCTTTTGTCGACGGTGGCGAACGTAAGGTAGGCGATCCCGCCAAACGTCAGGCCATCACTAATCCCAAGCGCACAATCTATTCGATCAAACGCTTCATGGGCGAGACCTACGATCAGGTGAAGAAAGAGATCGAGCGCGTGCCTTATAAGGTCGTGCGTTCGGCCAACGGAATGCCGCGCATCGACATCGACGGCCGCGAATATACTCCGCAGGAGATCTCGGCCATGATTCTTCAGAAGATGAAGAAGACAGCCGAAGATTATCTCGGCACAACCATCGACGAGGCTGTCATCACCGTGCCCGCCTACTTCAACGACTCTCAGCGTCAGGCAACCAAGGAAGCCGGCGAGATCGCCGGTCTGAAAGTGCGCCGTATTGTCAACGAGCCCACCGCAGCCGCACTCGCCTACGGTCTCGACAAGACCAACAAGGATCAGAAGATCGCAGTGTTCGACCTCGGCGGCGGCACATTCGATATCTCGATTCTCGAACTCGGCGACGGCGTCTTCGAGGTTAAGTCGACCAACGGCGACACCCACCTCGGCGGCGACGACTTCGACCAGGTCATCATCGACTGGCTCGCCGACGAGTTCAAGAAAGAGGAGGGCGTCGACCTTCTTCAGGATCCCATGGCAAAGCAGCGCCTCAAAGAGGCTGCCGAAAAAGCCAAGATCGAACTTTCGTCGACAACATCGACCGAGATCAACCTCCCCTATATCACAGCCACAGCCAGCGGCCCGAAACACCTCGTGCGCACTCTGACACGCGCCAAATTCGAGCAGCTCGCCGACAAGCTCATTCAGGCAACCATCAAGCCCTGCGAACAGGCCCTCAAAGACGCCGGCATGACTCCGGCCGACATCGACGAAGTTATCCTCGTCGGCGGTTCGACCCGTATCCCCGCCGTTCAGGCCGTCGTTGAGAAATTCTTCGGCAAAGCCCCGTCGAAAGGCGTCAACCCCGACGAGGTAGTGGCCATCGGTGCTGCCATCCAGGGCGGCGTACTCTCGGGCGACGTCAAAGACGTACTGCTGCTCGACGTTGTCCCTCTGAGCGTCGGTATCGAGACCCTCGGCGGCGTGATGACAAAGCTCATCGAGGCCAACACAACCATCCCCGTGCGCAAGAGCGAGACCTTCTCGACAGCCGCCGACAACCAGCCCTCGGTTGAGATCCACGTGCTTCAGGGCGAACGCCCCATGGCAAAAGACGACAAGACCCTCGGCAAATTCCATCTCGACGGAATCGCTCCCGCTCCGCGCGGAATACCTCAGATCGAAGTCACCTTTGAAATCGATGCCAACGGCATTCTGAACGTGTCGGCTAAAGATAAGGCCACCGGCAAGGAACAGAGCATCAGAATCGAAGCCTCGAGCGGCCTGAGCGAAGAAGAGATCAAGCGCATGAAGCAGGAGGCCGAAGCCAACGCAGCCGCCGACGCCAAGGAGAAAGAACGCATCGACACCCTCAACAAGGCCGACGCCGTAATCTTCCAGACCGAGAAACAGCTTCAGGAGCTTGGCGACAAGATTCCCGCCGATAAGAAGGCAACCATTGAAGAAGCCCTCGGCCGACTCAAGGATGCCCACAAGAACCAGAACGTCGAAGCCATCGAGCCCGCCATCAAAGACATCGAGAATGCCTTCGGCGCAGCCCAGCAGGATATTCTCAACGCCCAGCAGCAGGCAGCCAACCCCGGCGCCGGCGCAGGCCAGAGCGCACCCGGCAACGACAACCAGGGCGGCGACCACATCGACGACGTCGAGTTCGAGGAGGTCAAATAAATCCCCACAACGACAACAGCACAAGGAGTGCGGCTCACACCGAGCCGCACTCCTTTTCTATTTACGTTTTTCCCAACGGATAAGCCCCAACCTTAAATGCTCTGCGCAAAAAGTCCCTTTCATGTTTCTCGGCACATTTTATTGCCACCTCAGAAATTCTATGTAACTTTGTATATTAAGCAGTAATATGCGAAATGGCCAAGAATATCACTACAATATAACAGCGGGGCTAAAAAATATGGAAGAAGCCATAGTCCCTGCTATTTACGATCCGTCAAGAATTGATTTTCAAGTTATGGTCGCAAGCGAAGAGACAATCGAAATGGCCCGGAAACTGATTCGATACGAAGGGCTGTTTGTCGGATGAGCAACGGCGCGGCAATGATCGCAGCGACAAAAATCGCCGGTCAGATATGGTAATATTCCCGGATCGCGCTGAGAAATATCTTTCGACGTCGATGTTCGATCCTTACGACTGCTGAGACGCGCTTATCCTGACACCTGACAATAAAAGAATTTCCGGCATACAGAATTCTGCAGTATTGCCGGACCGGTCAAACGACACTATTGACGGCCCGTAGGTATCAAGCCAGATATTACGCGATTTTTCCGTCTACCCGCACTTTTTCACCAACTTTGACGTTAATTGAGAAGAGGAATTCATCCTCTCCCTTTTCCAACCCTTTCACTATACTACATGAATATCGGAGACAAAGCGCCCGAACTGCTGGGCGTCGACCAGAACGGCAACGAGGTGAAGCTGTCGGATTTCGCCGGACAGAATCTCGTGCTCTATTTCTACCCTAAAGACAACACGTCGGGCTGCACGGCCGAGGCCTGCTCGCTGCGCGACAATATCGGCGCGCTCGCCGCCAAAGGCTACAGAATCGTCGGAGTCAGCAGCGACTCCGAAGCCTCCCACAAGAAGTTCATCGCGGCCCACGACCTCCCATTCCCCCTCATCGCCGACACCGACCATCGCCTTCAGGAACAGATGGGCGTATGGGGCGAGAAATCGATGTATGGCCGCAAGTATATGGGCACGTTCCGCACTACATTCCTCATCGGCCCCGACGGCCGGATAACGCGCATCTTCGGGCCGAAAGAGATCAAGACGAAGATCCACGCCGACCAGATTCTCGCCGTCCTCTGAGAGCAGAATATCCCCCATAAGGAAAGCCCCAGCATCGCTGTCGAGGCTTTTCCGTGTATGACAAGCTGTTGTTAAAGTCGTTTCATTTCGGCTTCGGCGGCCGACGATCCTTTATATCTGCTCTTGCGCGGCTGAAAATTGTAGGTGACAGCGAGGGAGACACCTCTGCGGTCGTAGCTCTGGCGTTTATCGACAAAGACTCCGAACGTGTCCATTGTCCAGCCGTTGTTCGAGGTATTGAATATATCTGTAGCCGACAGCTTGACGGTCAGCGATCTGTCAAGAAATGTCTTGCCGACCGACGCATCCATTGTGAACCATGAGGCAGCGAATCGGTTGGTGTGCATATCGCCCTGCGAACTGCCGTTTATGTTGGCCGTAATGAGCCATCCGTGAGGTAAAGAAACAGTATTGTCGAAATAATAAGAGAATATCGGTTTGTCGTATCGGTGATTATCAAGCTGTAACCACTGCCTATACATACCGACCGTAACATTCGGAATCCATCGGCGTATGGGTTGGCTCCAGACAAGATAGAGATTCAATGCCGAAACGTCGATATTGACAGGATGCATGAGAAGCTGGAGATTATCGGCGGGATATACCTGCTTGACAAAAGCATACGTATCCAGCGAACGGGTGTAATCAGCCTGAACCATGAAACCTTTCCACATAGCGAACAGCTGAATGTCGTGCATCCTCTCGTCGCGGAGCGCCGGATTGCCACCCTCGATCTGGTGCAAGCCCGTGTAACTGAGCGATCCTGTAAGCTGTGAATATGATGGCTTCACGGTCGCCATTTTATAACTGAGGCTTATTTGTGTTTCATCGTCAAACGAATATCCGAGCGAAAGGTCAGGCGTCAACAGATTATCGCGACGGCTGACATCTTCATCTGGTTTGCCGTTAACCTTGAAGTCATAATCTACATACTCGTATCTCGCACCAACCGCGAGCGAAAATTTACCGAACAGGCGCGACCATGAAGCGAACAGAGCGGCAGAAGTTTGCCGTGCATCGGTCAGTGAAGAGGGGATATATTCACTGACGGCATCGTTCAGCATGCGGTAATCAAGCGAAGTATGGGTATAACTGTCTTGCGTTCCGACGGTAAAATCTCCTTTTCCGATAGGGAAATTCAGATATAGCTTCCCCGCCCAGAGAGTCGATGCCCTTTCATCTGTTGAGTTCACTGCCGGATTCGACGAATCAGTATAGGTCGTCGCCACGGAATTGTTTTCATTTGACCGGCGGAAATCACCGTCGAAGTGAAGAAGATATTTTTCGGCAAAAGTGTTTTCATAATAGAGAGAAGCGAGGTGGCTGTACGCCCTGATATGCTTGTCTATATTACTGCTGATTGGCGGGCTGTCGTCGAGCCATTCGCTGCCTGCGTTTTTGAAATCGCCGCGCTCCGGGTTATATCGGTAATACGCACCAAACGATTGTGGCCCATTGGCATAGTTGAATCCTGCCTTTATCACGCCGACCGTGGTGGGGAAAGAATTGCTTTGACTGCTGCCAACGACAGTTTCCTTTCCGTTATAGACGAGCGTATTGGTTGTCACCCCCTTTGTGAGTGAGTTATAGTGTTTTATCGTACCGTTGGCAAAGAACTCCCAGTTACCGGCCCGATAGCTTAGGGCGAGGTAATCCATAACCGACCATTTGCGCCGGCATTCAAGTAGAAACTGGTCGGTAAGCGACAACCCCTTCACGAAATTACGCCGTGTCGTGATTTTAAGCACCGCTCCGGTTGTACTGGCATAAGCGGCTCCGGGCGCCATGAGCAATTCCACTCTTTTCAGATTGGAAGAAAGCAGCTGTCGTAACTCCTGTTCGTCGCGCATCGGTCGTCCGTCGATATAGATTTCGATATTGCTCTTGCCGATAACGCTGACGGTATTATCTTCAACCTTGATCATCGGCAACTGGGCGAGCACATCAAGTGCATTGCCGAGTCCGGCGAGATTCGTGCCGGGGATAGTTGACACAAGTGTGGAGCCGACTAATTTTGTCGCCGGTTGCTTTGCTGTGACAACAACCTCCTGCAGCTCACGCGAGAGACTGTCTGAAGCCTCCTGATTCTGCGCCTGACCGGTTCCTGAAATAACGACAGCAGTCAGAATTACAATAAATAGCCTTGTGTTCATGTGAATGGATTTTGCCGACCTCCGGTTCTCCGAAAGTCTGATGCAAAATTACTTCCCATCACCTTGAAACGCCAAAGCAAAAGTCTGACACACGCCTTGGCAAAGCGCTGGCCAACAGAGATATACGCCGGACAACACGAAAAAAGTCTGACCGGAAGGAAAACCGGTCAGAAAATAGCCATAATTTCGGGACACACAGGCTCGACCGATTCCCTGAGCCGCGATTTGAGCCTCGATTTCCGCTTATACACGACCTCGACCGATTCGCCGATGAGCAGGCTCAGTGTCCGCGTCGAGAGGCCGCTTGCGAGATAAACCAGAAGCCGGTAATCCTCAGGGCGGATGTCGGCGTAAGCCTCTTTGACCCTGACGAGAAGATTGTCGCGGCAATCGTTCACGGCACGTTCCATTTCAGAAAAAGAGTCGGTTCTGACCGATTCGATTTCGCTTTTCACCTTGTCGATAATAGCCTTTCGCTCGGTTTTCGTGCCCTGAGACTCGTAATAGGTCTGACAAAGCGAGTCTATCAGCGAAAAGCGGTTTTCAAGCAGTCCGTGCAGCTTCGTCTCCAGGCGGCTGACATCGCCCCGGATCGCGTCGGCCTGTTGTCTGAAGCCCGAGGCTTCGGCCATAAGCGCCTCATTCTGCAAAGACTGTATCTTCATCCGCTGACGCAGCCATATAATAATTCCTGCCGCCACAAGAAGAATAGCCAGTCCGATAAACATATATAATTCCCGTCTGGCCCGTTCCTTATAGAGCAGAAACTCCTTTTCTTTCTGAATATAACGGTAGGTGGCAAGCTGATTGTCGGCTTTGCCGGATGTAATCAATGATTTCAGGCGCGAAGCCTTCTTATACTCGTTCTGCTGCCGGTGGCGCCCGTAATAATCAATGGCGATATTGACGATAGTGTCAGCCGGAGCCGACAGCCGGTTGATGACCATAGCCTCGCTGTATAAGAGAGCCCACCGGGCCATGGTCGCCGAATCCCTTATCTCCGAAATGTCGATGTCGTCGAGCTTCGACAGCGCTGCCGCCGGATCATCATCCATAAGCCGCTGCGCCTCGTCGAGCGCCTCTTGTTGGACACTCGAATAACTGCATCCTGTAATAACCAGCAGAATGATTATATAGAAAAGGGCGCGCATAATGATTTCCCGGCTATCCGAAAATGAATAAGCTGCCGCAAAAGTAACAATACTTATCCATAAATTCGGCCTCCGGCTCGGAATGTCTGCCGTTTTTCGTAACTTTGCATTGTCAATCAGAACTATATCCCGATGAAAAAAATCCTGTCAATAATTATTTCAAGTATCATAGCCATGGGAACAACCGCATCAGCCCAGTCACAGCCCGTTCCGGGAAAAGACGGAAACAAATATGTGCCTTACGAAGAGCGCACCGGCAACGAATCGATAGTTTATTTCACCCGCCAGCTCGGCCCCGAGGGTCTGATAAAGGCTTTCGAACAGGTCAGAGGCAATATCGAAGGCCGGACAGCCGTGAAACTCCACACCGGCGAGCAACACGGCCCGAACATAATCCCCCACGACTGGGTCAAGGCTCTGATTTCTAAAGATCTGCCCGAAGCCACTATCGTCGAGACAAACACCTACTACGACGGTGACCGCTACACTACCCCGCAGCATCGCGAGACGCTCAAAGTCAACGGCTGGACTTTCTGCCCCGTCGACATCCTCGATGAAGACGGCACGGCGATGTTCCCCGTCAAAGGCGGAAAATGGTTTAAGGAGATGTCGGTCGGCGGACATCTTCCCGACTACAACTCTCTGGTCGTTCTGACCCACTTCAAGGGCCACACACAGGGCGGTTTCGGCGGAAGCAACAAGAATATCGGAATCGGGTGCGCCGACGGCCGCATAGGCAAGGCCTGGATCCACACCACGCCCGGTCAGGACGACCAGTGGGACATCAAAGAAGAGGAATTCATGGAGCGCATGACCGAGTCGACAAAATCTGTCGTCGACCATTTCGGAAAAAATATCACCTACGTCAACGTAATGCGCAACATGTCAGTGTCGTGCGACTGCGAGGGAATCAACGCCGCTCCTGTCGTGACCCCCAATGTCGGCATTCTCTCGTCGACCGACATCCTCGCCCTCGATCAGGCCTGTGTAGACCTCATCTACGCCATGACCGAAGCCGAACACCACGACATGGTCGAACGCATCGAGAGCCGCCACGGCCTGCGCCAGCTTTCCTATATGAAGGAAATGGGCATGGGAAGCGATCAGTACGAACTGATCACAATCTGAGCGGTGAAAGCTGTTCCCGGCGGACCGGGAGCCGCTTCGCGGCGGCATAGAGAGAAGAACCGTCATGAAAAGGCGGCGGGTTGCAAAAGGGCGGCATCCATCGTGCGGATGCCGCCC
>OGQN01002101.1_pt1 | contig 14746 bp, 10 predicted proteins | sample 1553231 | NCBI WGS metagenome assembly OGQN01 (sample SAMEA2579950, study PRJEB22360) | human gut metagenome | biome: human gut; feature: human-associated habitat; material: faeces | place: Denmark | collected 2008/2010 | reverse complement strand
GCGGTCACAAGCTGCTGGTGCCGGACGGCGTACCCACCGACCGGGCCATCAACGGCATGCAGCAGTTCATCCTCCGCCACCGTGACGCCATCTGTGACCCTACCGTACCGGGCAGGCGCATTACCTTTCATGGACTGCGGCATACCTACGCCGCCGAAAAGTACACTTCCCTCGTCGATGGCGGCATGACACCGTTGGACGCCCATTTTACCGTATCCCGGCTGTTGGGACATGAGCGGCCCGACGTGACGAACATCTATCTGGCATCCGTGAAGGGAGGTTCTGCCCGTGGAGAATAAGTACCGTGATCTGCATGAGTTGCCCATGACCCTGCGGGTAGAGGACTTGATGCCTATCCTTGGCATCGGCCGCAACACCGCCTATGAGCTGATCCGCAGCGGACAGATACGAAGCGTCCGTATCGGTAGGCAGATACGCATTCCGCGGGAGGCTTTGCTGGAGTTCCTGCGGAAGTAAAGATCTTTGCCACAGAAATAAAACTTGCACAACAGCCGCGCGGGATATATCATGGAGATGGTACATTCCGCGCGGCGGAAAGGAGCGTATATGCCGCGTACAAAAACAGGAAAAGGAGCCGGTGGTGCCGGTTCCATCAGAAAAATCACAACAACAAGGAACGGAAAGACCTACACCTACTGGCAAGGCCGCTACACGGAGGGCTTCGATCCCGGTACAGGCAAGCAGATCCAGCGCAGCATCACCGGAAAGACGCAGAAGGAAGTGGCGCAGAAGCTGAAGCAGGTAACGCTGGATATCGACAATGGTGTGTATCATGCGCCGTGCAAGCTGACATTGGCACAATGGCTGGAGATATGGTCAAAGACCTACTTGGGCGGCGTGAAGCCCAGAACAGCACACATCTACAAATCCGATATCAGGCTGCACATTCTGCCAGCGTTGGGTGCGGTGCGGTTGGAGGTGCTGAACGCACCGATGATACAGGCCTTTTACAACGCGATGGGAGATCCGTCCGAGCGGAATCCGGAAGGTCTTTCCGCGAAAACGGTGAAGAATGTTCACGGTGTTCTCCACAAAGCGCTTCAACAAGCGGTACTGATCGGCTATCTGCGATACAACCCTGCCGATGCCTGTATCCTGCCGCGGATAGAGCGCAAGAAGATCAAGCCCTTTGATGACGCGCAGATCACCGCGTTTTTGACCGCTATACAGGGAAACCGATTTGAAACACTGTTTATCCTGACACTGTTCACCGGTATGCGTGAGGGCGAGGTACTGGGTCTGACGTGGGACTGCATTGACTTTCATACAGGTATCATCTCTGCGGAAAAGCAAATGCAGCTGCATCAGGACAAGGGGAGCAAGGGCTATGAGTTGGTTTCTCCGAAGAATGGCCGAAGCCGTACCATCGCCGTGGCACAGACTGTCCTTGCCCGGTTGCAGCAGCAGCGCCGATGGCAAATGCAGCAGAAGCTTCTGTTGGGTAGTGACTGGCAAAATCCGGAGGGTCTGGTCTTTACCAACGAGTTCGGTGCACACCTGACGAAGCCAACAGTCTACCGCGAGTACAAGCGCATCGTTGCAGCCATCGGTTGTCCCAACGCCCGTTTCCATGATTTACGGCACTCCTACGCTGTCGCCGCGATCCGCGCCGGAGATGACATCAAGACTGTGCAGGGTAATCTGGGTCACGCCACCGCTGCTTTCACGCTGGACGTATACGGCCATGTGACTGACCAGATGAAGCGCGAAAGTGCCGACCGCATGGAGCGTTTTATCCGCACAGTTTCCGCCGGTTGACCCCATAAGGCTAAAAGCAAGGCTAAAACCTGTTTTCGGGCATGAAAAAACTCCCGAAACACCTGTGTTTCGGGAGTTTTGGCTGGAGGTGACACCCGGATTTGAACCGGGGAATGAGGGTTTTGCAGACCCTTGCCTTACCACTTGGCTATGTCACCGTGTCAGCGAAAATCATTATACTATATACCGCTGGTCCTTGTCAAGAGTGAAATGCCCGTTGAAACGGGATTTCTTTCATTGCTTTTTGTGTTACTTCACGGTCGTCTTTGCTGCAGCCTCAGAAAAAAATGTAAAAAGAAATAGAACAAATGTTGCAATACGCGAAAGGGTGTGATATAATAGAGCCGGAAGAACAGCGGACGCGGCGCACATACAAAAAACGGACCTGCGCCGACACGGGGCGCGTGAAAGGGGCATGGCTATGGCGAAGATGACCAGAATGCAACAGAAGATCTACGACTACATCGCCCAGGCACTGCGGGAGCAGGGGTATCCCCCCTCGGTGCGGGAGATCGGCGAGGCGGTGGGACTGAAATCGCCGTCCACGGTGCATTTCCACCTGAAGCATATGGAGGAGCTGGGCGTGCTGACCAAGGGGGCCGGCAAGGGCCGGGCCCTGACGCTGGCGCAGCCCATGCAGGGGGAAATGCCTGACGGCGCGCCGGTACAGGAGGAGGCGGCACCGGCGGCGGACCGCATCCCCGTGGTGGGCAGCGTGGCCGCGGGCAGCCCCATATTGGCGGAGGAGTGCATTGAGGACTATCTGACCTTCGACACCGGCGGACGCGAGGGGGAGTACTTTGCCCTGCGGGTGCGGGGCGAGTCCATGCTGAACGCGGGCATCCTGCCGGACGACCTGGTGGTGGTGCACCGCCAGCCCACGGCGCACAACGGCGAGATCGTGGTGGCGCTGCTGGGGGACGAGGCCACGGTGAAGCGGCTGAGCCGCCGGAACGGCGAGGTGTGGCTGCTGCCGGAGAACGAGAACTACCGGCCCATCGACGGCCGCGAGGCCACGCTGCTGGGCAAGGTCACCGCCGTGGTGCGGGAGTATAACTGAACGCAATAAATATCCCCCGGCCAGGCCGGGGGATAATTTTTGGGGGTGATGCTGGGGACTGTCAGATGACGTGGTATTCCTTCAGGAGCTTTTCGATATCGGTGTTTTCGATCTTGCCCAACAGCTTCTTGACGGCCAGCTTTTCCATCAGGCCCAGCTCCATGTCGGTGGCCTTCTTGCCGTCCCGCAGCTTCACGGTGGCGTTCAGCAGGTCGCGGACGTCATAGACGCTGCCCCAGACCTCGGGCACGCCGCGGTCCACGTTCAGCAGGGTGTAGACGGCCTCCATGCCGGTGCGCATGGAATACTCGGTGGTGAAGATGGTGTCGCGGGGCGTCTCGGCAAACTGACCGAGGAAGGCGAAGTTCACGCTGCCGTCGGGCACCACATTGGGCCGGTCGCCGTAGGCGCGGGGCATGAAGAACGCATCGATATAGGGCATCATCACGGGTACGGTGTTGGCGCTGTTGGACGCCAGATCCTCGATCTGATCCTCGGGCACGCCGATGTGGTACAGCCACTCCATGCAGATCTCCTTGCCGGTGCACGCCCGCATGGGCTTTTTCACATAGTCGCCGGGCTTGTCGGTGAACAGGGAGTACACCCACACCAGGCAGTGGTCCTTGGGCTGGTCGCGGAACTGGGGCTGGCGGTTGATGGTCCAGCTCATCAGCCAGGAGGAGTCCTTGACGGTGACGATGCCGCCGGTGACCACATGGCCGGTGAAGGGGTCGCGCTTGCAGATGTTCTTGATATAGGGGATGATCTTCTGGTCCAAAGTCTCCACGGTGGCGCTCATCCAGTTGGTCTGCTCGGGGTCATGGCAGAACTTGTCGGGATGGCCAAAGGCAGGGTCCTGCGCGGCGATCTTGCGCCACATATCCCAGCCGCCGCCGGGCTTCAACTCGGTGTTGTAGGCGGCGGGCTTATCCTGACTGCCCATGGAGGAGTTCTCCACGCAGCCGCCGTTGGTGATGAACACCAGATCGTTCTCCGTCAGGTCGATGGCGCCGGGCTCGTTGTTCTCGATGACATCGATGCGCTTGGCCAGCTTGTGGGCGGGATCGGAGCAGTCGAACTCCACGTTGGTGACCTGCACGCCGTAATGGAACCGGACGTTGTGGCTCTCCAGATACTTCACCATGGGCAGGATCATGGACTCGTACTGGTTGTACTTGGTGAAGCGCAGGGCGGTGAAGTCGGGCAGGCCGCCGATGTGGTGGATATAGCGCTGGATATACAGCTTCATCTCCAGCGCACTGTGCCAGTTCTCAAAGGCGAACATGGTGCGCCAGTACAGCCAGAAGTTGGAGTTCAGCACCTCGTCATCAAAGAAGTCGGTGATCTTCTTGTCCTGCAGGTCCTCGTTGGGGGTGAAGAACAGCTTCATGATCTCCATGGCGCCCTTGTCGGAGATGTCGAACTTGCCGTCGGTATGGGCGTCCTGACCGCGGTCAACGGTGGCGCGGCACAGGGAGTAGTTGGGGTCCTCCTTGTTGAGCCAGTAGTACTCGTCCAGAACGCTGACACCCTCCGTTTCGATGGAGGGGATGGAACGGAACAGGTCCCACATGACCTCGAAATGGTTGTCCATCTCGCGGCCGCCGCGCATGACGTAGCCCAGGTTCTCGAACTTATAGCCGTCGCAGGCGCCGCCGGGGAGGCTGCCCTTTTCCAGAATGTGGATGTGCTCGCCCTTCATCTGGCCGTCGCGGACCAGATAGCAGGCGGCGGTCAGGGCCGCCAGACCGCTGCCAACGATATAGGCGGATTTGTTGTCCACGCCCTCGGGCTTTTTGGGACGGGCAAAGGCTTCATAGTTACCGCTGGAATAATACATAAATAAACTCCTTTCAAGTATCCACTGTATGTTTTCCTTTGATGATGAAAGCATACATCCGAATGGATATTTGTTCAATAAGCAGAAAAACCCCGGTGATAAGTTTTTTATCACCGGGGCGGCAGGTGTTCAGTTTTTTATCATTTGGCCTCGTTTGATAAGGGCTTGTCGGTACGCAGACGCGCCAGCGCGGCGTCGACGCTGCCGTGGATGACCTGGTCCAGCTGTTCCACGATCAGGTGGGGATCGCCCTTCATGTCGGATCTGATCCAGTCCAGCATCAGGCCTACGAACATATACTTGTACAGCGTGGCGATGAAGGCCTTATCCTCCGGCCGGACGGACATTCCCCGGGCCTGCTCCTCCACCACGCCCTCCAGCAGGTCGTAGGTCAGCTTGTAGAGATAGTTCTCCACCTGCTCCCGGCTGACGGAGCGATAGACGTTCAGAATGAAGGGTTTATTCTCCTGCACGGCCTCGAAGATCTGCAGAAGCCCCTGCTGCCACGTCTCGTAGGTCTTTTTGCCCGCCAGAGCGCGGCTGGCGTCCTCTTCGCAGCTCCACTCCACCAGATCATAGATGTCCTTGAAGTGATAGTAAAACGTCATGCGGTTGATGCCGCAGTCATCGGTGATGTCGCTGACAGTGATCTTATGCAGGGGCTTTTCCAGCAGCAGCTTTTTCAGTGACGCCTCCAGCGCCCGCTTGGTGACTTGTGACATGGCATACGCTCCTTTTATGCGTCCAGCCGGACGGACCAGCCGCCCAGGGGGGAGAGGGGGGCCGTCTCCGTGGGGGACAGACCCTGCACCACGCCCTCGGTGGTGACAACGGATACGGACTTAAAGCAGATGGGGGCGAAGGGGGTGGTGTCCAGCAGCTGCTGCCACAGGGCCACCAGGTTCGCGTCAGCGCCGCTGGCCCGATAGGCCTGCAGCAGCCGGTCGGTAGTCTCATCGGACCAGCCGCCGTAGTTGAGGCTGCCCTCGGTGGACAACAGGGCCGTCAGGTCCCAGTCGGCGGTCAGGCGGCATTCACCGTAATAGAGATCAAAGTCACCGCTTTCCAGCCGGGTGAGGAACGTGTCCCAGGGAACAGCCTCCACGGTGACGGTCAGGCGTGCGGTATTGAGGTACATGGCGATCTCCTGGGCGGCGGAGACCTTGAAGCTGCTCTCCTCGTTGACCAGAAGCGTCAGCGTCAGGGGTGTCTCATCCTCCGCCTGTTCGCCAAGGGCGGCGTTCAGCAGGCGGTTATAGGCCGCGGTGTCGTAAGGCGTTTCCAGCGCGGTATCGTAGCCTGCGTAGGCGGGGGAGGCAGGCAGCTGGGCCGCCGTGCCCTGCCCCAGCAGGCAGGAGGACACCAGCGTTTCACGGTCGATGCCGGCGCTGAGGGCCCGGCGCAGGGCCGGGTCGGACAGGGACTCCCGCCGGGTGTTCATGCCCAGGAACTGCATGACGGGGGTGGCCGCTTCAGCGTAGTCGCCGGCACCAGAGACACCGGTGCTGTTGCTGCCGGTGAGATCCAGCGTCAGCAGCTGCACCTCACGGGAAGTGAAGGCGTACAGGGCGGAGTCCTGATCCTTGCAGTGCTGCAGGCGGATGGTGGACAGCGGCAGAACGCTGCTGTCCTGCCACCAGCGGCTGTTGGCCGTCAGGTAGGCGCCCGTGTCATCCTTGGCAAACAGATAGGGGCCGCTGCCCGTGGGGGCGGTGCGGTTCTCGGTGCCGGCCTTGATGATGGGAATGTCCAGGCGGCTGGGCAGTGTGGCCAGAGGGGCGGACAGGGCGATGACCACCGCGTCCTCCCGGACGTACACGGAGGTCACGTCCCGCAGACGGGCGGCATAGCGCTCAGAGGTGCGGGCGCGCTCCAGCGTGGTGGCCACGTCCGCCGCCGTGACGGCGGAGCCGTCAGAGAAGGCCGCATCGGCCTTGATACGGATGGTCCAGGTGCGCTGGGCGGCATCATACGTCCAGCTGTCCGCCAGGACGGCCTGGGGCCGGAACTGCTCGTCCAGGGCGAACAGCCCCTGGTACATGAGGGACTCTACGGTCTGCTGCATAGTGTCCGTGGTGCGGACGGGGTCGAGGGTGCCGCCGGCGATATAGGGCAGGGTAAAGGCGGTCAACGGCTCCGGCTCCGGTTCTTCGTTTTCATTCTGGTAGAAGTCGGACAGCTCTCCCAGGGGATCCTCGGTGACCTCCCAGTCGGCGCAGCCGGCGGCCAGCAGCATGGTCAGCGTCAGCAGCAGGCACAGCAGTGCACGTTTCATAGCGTATCCTCCCGCAGAGCGATCAGCGCGGCCTGCTCGCCCCGGCGCAGGCCCATCTTCCGGTGGCTCCAGTACAGGTCCGGGCGGCAGGCGGTGCAGTGATCGCAGATGTCGATGCGCGTAACGCCTTCGCGGCGCAGCCACAGGGCGTTGACGGCTTTCAGGTCGATGTGCCACTTGCTGCCGTTCCATGCCATGAACGGCTCCGCCGCCGGCTGCCGGGCCGGCCCCCCCCGCCGCCCCCAGTGCGGCCCGGAGGGCCTCCGGTACGTCGCCGTCCGTCTCGAAGCAGCACGGCCCGATGGCCGGCCCGATGGCGGCGCGGAGGTCCGCCGGGTCGCAGCCGTAATCCTCGGCCATGACGCGTACCGTCTCCGCGGCGATGCCGGCGGCGGGGCCCCGCCCGCCCGCGGGAGCCGCGCCGAGACCTTGCCACACCGGGTCGTGGAGCAGCAGTACGTTGCAGTCGGCGGAGAACACGATCAGGGGGATGCCCGGCACGTCCGTCACCAGGGCGTCGGCGCTGTCGTAGTCCTGGGGCCTCCACAGGCCCTTGCCGCAGTCCACCGCCGTGACGCGGCGCACATCGCTGCGGTGTACCTGACGGCTGAGCACCGCCCGCTGCACATCCGTGTCCAGCGCGGTGCACAGGCGGCGGAAGTTCTCCTGTACGTTGGCAAGGTCATCGCCCCGGCGGTCATCCAGGTTCAGACTGTCCCAGGGGGTGGGGGAGACACCGCCCTTTCGGGTGGAAAAGCCGTGGACGATGGCGTTGTTTTCCAACACATCAGAGGCCAGATAGACCAGATCGTTTTTTGTGTGGATGTGGAACATAGTGTCTCCTTCCGGAGGGGAACGGGGCGTCGGGGACGCCGCCCCCTGCATAAGATGGGACGGGCGGCAGCTTCAGCCGCCGCCCGTCATTTTACAATGCCTCGCAGAGTTTGCGTCCGCAGACGCAAATAAAATTAAATCCATTTTCGGCGGCGGCGTGTACCTCGCCGAAAATTCTTCTCGGCCTGCAAACGTGCGCGTGCGCGACTTTGACGCGCACGTCGTGCGCTGCAGCAGGCCGCAGCCCGCTCAAACGACAGCCCAGCGAAGCGGGTGTCGTTTGAAGTTACTCAGGAGTGGTACTCCTTGCAGGTGCATTTCTTCCACTTCAGCCCGCTGCCGCAAGGGCACAGGTCGTTGCGGCCGACCTTGACCACCTTGGTGGGGCGCTTCTTCACGGTGCCGTCGCCGCCCACGTTCTCGGTCATGCCGCTGGCCACGCGCTCGCGCTTGACTTCCTCGTTCTGGCGCAGGCGGACGGAGTACAGACGGCGCACCGTCTCCTCCTTCATGGCGTCGATCATCTCCTCGAACATCTCCAGGGACTCCTTCTTGTAGGCGTCCACCGGGTTGGTCTGGGCGTAGGCCCGCAGACGGATACCCTGGCGCAGGTCCTGCATGGCGTCGATATGGTCCATCCAGTATTCGTCCACCACCCGCAGCAGCACCACGCGCTCCAGCTCACGCATGACGGGCGGAGTGATCTCCTGCTCTTTCTTCTCGTAGAAGTCGGCGGCGGCCTTGGTGAACATATCGATGAAATCGTCCTCGGTAAGGGTGGAGAGCTGGCTCTCGTCGATTTTTACGGTGTACTTGGTGAAGTACACACCCTCCAAGCCGCGGAGAAGCTCTTTGCACTGGACCATGTCCAGGTGCTCCTGGCCCATGAAGGCGCTGCGGACCTGGTGGCCGATGGCGCTCTCCATCATGCCCATGATGATGCCCTTGACGTCCATGCCGTCCAGCACCTGCTTGCGCTGGCCGTAGATGATCTCGCGCTGCTTGTTCATCACGTCGTCGTACTCCAGCACGGACTTACGGGCCTGGAAGTTGCGGCTTTCCACCGTGGTCTGGGCCTGCTCGATGGCGCGGGAGAGCATCTTGTTCTCGATGGGGGTGTCCTCATCGATGTTCATGCGCTCCATCATACCGGTGACGCGGTCGCCGCCGAACAGGCGCATGAGGTCGTCCTCCAGGGAGATGTAGAAGCGGGTCTCGCCGGGATCGCCCTGACGGCCGGCACGGCCGCGGAGCTGGTTGTCGATACGGCGGGAGTCATGGCGCTCCGTGCCGATGATGAACAGGCCGCCGGCGGCGCGGACCTTGTCGGCCTCGCCGGAGATCTCCGCCTTGTGCTGGGCCAGCTTCTCGGCGAACAGCTTCCGGGCGTCCAGGATCTCCTGGTTGTCCGTTTCGGCGTAGCCGGTGGCCTCGGCGATGAGCTCATCGGTGAGGCCGGCCTTGCGGAGGTCGTTCTTGGCCATGTACTCGGCGTTGCCGCCCAGCATGATATCGGTACCGCGTCCGGCCATGTTGGTTGCCACGGTGACGGCGCCGAACTGGCCCGCCTGGGCCACGATCTCAGCCTCGCGCTCATGGTTTTTGGCGTTCAGCAGGTTATGCTTGATGCCCTCGCGGGTCAGCATCTTGCCCAGCAGCTCGTTCTTCTCGATGGACACGGTGCCCACCAGCACCGGCTGGCCCTTGGCGTGGCACGCCTTTACCTGCTGGATGACGGCGCGGTACTTGCCGTTCTCGGTCTTGTACACGCTGTCCTCGTTGTCGATACGGGCGATGGGGCGGTTGGTGGGGATCTCGATGATGTCCAGCGCGTAAATGGTGGCGAATTCCTCCTCCTCCGTCAGCGCCGTACCGGTCATGCCGGACAGCTTGCGGTAGAGGCGGAAGTAATTTTGGAACGTGATGGTGGCAAGCGTCTTGCTCTCGCGCTGGACGGACAGGTGCTCCTTGGCCTCGATGGCCTGGTGCAGACCCTCGGAGTACCGGCGGCCGAACATCAGGCGGCCGGTGAACTCGTCCACGATGACCACCTCGCCGTCCTTGACCACATAGTCCACGTCGCGCTTCATGATGCCGTGGGCCTTGATGGCCTGGTTGATGTGGTGGGCGATGGTGCTGTTTTCCGGGTCGGACAGGTTGTCCAGATGGAAGAACTCCTCCGCCTTCTTCACGCCCCGGGCAGTGAGGGTGACGCTGCGGGCTTTCTCGTCTACCACATAGTCGGCGTCGATGTCGGTGGCTTCCTCCTCCTTGTCGTCTGTCTCCACCACCACAAATTTCTTCAGCCGGGCGGCGAACATCTCGGCCATGTCGTACAGCTGGGTGGACTTTTCGCCCATACCGGAGATGATCAGGGGGGTACGGGCCTCATCGATCAGGATGGAGTCCACCTCGTCCACGATGGCGAAAGCGTGGCCCCGCTGGACCTGCTCGTTGGCGTACAGGGCCATATTGTCACGCAGGTAGTCGAAGCCCATCTCGTTATTGGTACCGTAGGTGATGTCCGCCTGATAGGCCTTCTGGCGTTCCTCCTTTTTCATGTCGTGGATGATCAGGCCCACGGTAAGGCCCATGAAGCGGTGGACCTTGCCCATCCACTCGGAGTCACGCTTGGCCAGGTAGTCGTTGACGGTGACGATGTGAACGCCCTCACCGGTCAGCGCGTTCAGATAGGCAGGCAGGGTGGCCACCAGCGTTTTGCCCTCGCCGGTCTTCATCTCGGCGATGCGGCCCTGGTGCAGCACGATGCCGCCCACCAGCTGGACGGGATAGGGGCGCATACCCAGCACGCGGTCCGCGGCCTCCCGCACGGCGGCAAAGGCCTCCGGCAGGATGTCGTCCAGCGTCTCACCGTTGGCCAGACGCTCCTTGAACTCCGGGGTTTTGGCCTGAAGCTCGGCGTCGGTCAGCTGCCTGTACTCGTCCTCCAGGGCGGTGATCTTGTCCACGATGGGGTAGATGCTCTTCAGCTCCCGCTGGCTGTAGGTGCCGAAGACCTTGGTAAACAGTCCCATATATTCTGTATCCTTTCTAAGTAAAAAGATAATCGTACATAATTATACCAGTAGAGTATACCACACTCTTTTGTCTAATGCAAAAAGATTTTCTGTGAACAGTTATCGGTCAGGTGTCCCGCTTTGCGGTTGTGCAGCGCGGAAAAGTGTGGTATACTGACGGTACTATCAAAGAGAAGGAGTTTTCGCCATGAAGCTGCGTTTTTACGGCGCTGACCGGTGCGTTACCGGCAGCTGCCATTGTCTGGAGGTCAACGGCAAGCATATCCTGGTGGACTGCGGCCTGCAGCAGGGCCGGGACGAGATCGACAATACCGCGCTGCCCTTTCACCCCGGCAGCATTGACGTGGTGCTGGTGACCCACGCCCATATCGACCACTCCGGCCGCATCCCCATGCTCATCAAAAACGGCTTTCAGGGTAAGATCATTACCACCCGCCTGACCGCCGATCTGCTGGACATTATGCTCCAGGACTCCGCCCATATCCAGGAGCAGGACGCGGAGTACCAGAACCGCAAGAACAAGCGCGCCGGACGTCCGGAGGTGGAGCCGATCTACACCGTGGCCGATGCCCTGCGGGTGCGGGAGTTTATCCAGACCTGCGAATACGGCCAGGACATTCCTGTGGTGGAGGGCGTGACGGCGCAGTTCATCGATGCTGGCCACCTGCTGGGCAGCGCCAGCATCAAGCTCACCTGCCATGAGGGTGATGAAACGCGCACCGTGGTGTTCTCCGGCGATATCGGCAATGTGGATCAGCCCATCATCCGCGATCCCCAGTTCTTCGGCAGCGCGGACTATGTGCTCACCGAGTCTACCTACGGCGACCGCAATCACACCGAGGTGTGGAGCTACACCGGCCAGCTGGCGGAGATCATCGACGAGACGCTGGGCAAGGGCGGCAACGTGGTCATCCCCTCCTTCGCCGTGGGCCGCACCCAGGAGCTGCTGTATTTCATCCGCGAGATCAAGGACAAAAATCTGGTCACGTCCGTCAAGGACTTCCCGGTGTACGTGGACAGCCCGCTGGCCAAGAAGGCCACCACGATTTTCTGCGGCGATCTGCGGGGCTATCTGGACGAGGACGCTCTGGCGTTGGTGCAGGACGGCACCCATATGTTCAGCTTCCCCGGTCTGCACCTGACCGAGACGGTAGACGAGTCCAAGCTGCTGAACGTGGACAAGACCCCCAAGGTCATTATCTCCGCATCAGGTATGTGCGACGCGGGCCGTATCCGCCACCATTTGAAGTATAACCTCTGGCGCGCCGACAGCGCCGTGGTGTTCGTGGGATTTCAGTCCCCGGGCACCCTGGGCCGCAACCTGCTGGACGGGGCCGACAGCGTCAAGCTCTTCGGCGAGGACGTGGCCGTCCGGGCCAAGATCGTCAACTTCCCCGGCCTCAGTTCTCATGCCGATCACGACCATCTGGTGGACTGGATCAAGCACTTTGATCCGGCGAAGACTACCCATGTGTTCGTGGTCCACGGTGACCGCGAGGTGGCACCCGTCTACGCCGAGACGGTAAAGGGGCTGGGCTTTGCAGCCCACGCGCCCCAGTATACCGAGGAGTACGATCTGATCGCCGACAAGCAGCTTGCCCCCGGCTACCTGCCGGAGCGCAAGACCCGCGCCTATGAGGGCGCGCCCAAGGCCACGGCGGCCTACCAGAAGCTGGTCCAGCTGGGCGATATGCTCATCGGCCTCATCCGCCGCAGCAAGGGCCGGGACAACAAGACGCTGGCCGCCTTTGCCGATGCCATCGGCAAGGTCATCAGCAAGTTCGAGTTCTGAGCCGTGCCGGAGAAGAACAAGACTTACCGCGCCCGCATCGAGGGGTATACCTCCGAGGGCTTGGGCGTGGCCCGCATCGACGGGCAGGCGGTGTTCGTCCACCGGGCGCTGCGGGGCGAGGACTGTGATGTGCTCATCCTCAAGGTGCTGAAAAACGCCGCCTTCGGCAAGGCGGTGCGGGTATACGCGCCCTCGCCCCACCGGGTGGAGCCGGACTGCCCGTACTATGGGCGGTGCGGCGGCTGCGACTTCCGTCACATGGACAGGGAAGAGGAGCTGGAGGCCAAGCGCCAGCGGGTGCAGGACGCCCTGCGCCGCATCGGCGGCAGCGATGTGACAGTGGAGGGTATCCTCTCCGGTGCGCCGCTGCACTACCGCAACAAGAGCCAGTACCCCGTGTCCGCCGATGGGCAGGTGGGTTTTTACAAGGCCCGCAGCCATCAGGTGATCCCGGTGGACTGCTGCCGGATCCAGAAGCCCCAGGCCGACGCGGCGGCGGAGGCCCTGCGGCGGTACATCCGGGAGTGCGGCGTGCCCTGTTACGATGAAAGGACCCGGCGGGGTCTGGTGCGGCACCTGTATGTCCGCACGAACAGCGCGGGGCAGTCATTGGTCTGCGTGCTGGTCAACGGGAGGAAGCTGCCCCGCGAGGACGCGCTGGTGTCGTTTATGCGGCAGGCGCTGCCGAATGCCGTGGGCGTGGTGCTGGGCGTGAACACCCAGCCCACCGGGGCTGTACTGGGCAGTGAATACCGCACCCTGTGGGGCGCGGACGTGCTGGAGGATACCCTGTGCGGCCTGTCCTTCCGGCTGAGTGTGCCGTCTTTCTATCAGGTGAACCATGACATGGCGGAGGTGCTGTACGATACCGCTGTGGACTTCGCGGGACTGACCGGGCACGAGACGGTGCTGGACCTGTACTGCGGCGCGGGCACCATCACCCAGGTGATGGCCCGGCGGGCGGCGAGGGTCATCGGCGCGGAGATCGTGCCGGAGGCCATTGCCGACGCCAGGGAGAATGCCCGCCGCAACGGGATAGAGAATGTGGAATTCTTCTGCGGCGACGCGGCGGACGCGGCGGCGGACTTCGCCGCCCGGGGCCTGCGCCCGGACGTGATATGCGTGGACCCGCCCCGAAAGGGACTCAGCCCGGAGGTGATCGAAGCTGCGGCATCGATGGCGCCGCAGCGTATCGTCTACGTCTCCTGTGATCCGGCGACGCTGGCCCGGGATGTGAAGCTGTTTGCACAGGAGGGCTATGCCGCCGTCCGCGCCGCGGCGGTGGATATGTTCCCCGGTACGGCGAATGTGGAGACGGTAGTACTGCTTTCCCACAAAAAGCCAGACGGACATATCAACGTAAAAGTTGAGTTTGGTGAGGGTGAGGGAAAAGTTCCGCTTGATAATATTGCTAAAAGAGCCGAAGAATACAAGCCCAAGGAACGAGTGACCTACAAAATGATAAAGGAGTACATAGAAGCTAAATACGGCTTCAAAGTACATACCGCATATATCGCAGAGGTAAAGAGAGATTTAGGCTTGCCAATGTATGATGCTCCTAATGCGGTAGAAGAATTGAAACAGCCGAGGAAGCATCCGACAGCGGAGAAAGTGGAAGCGATAAAGGATGCGTTGAAGCATTTTGAAGTGATTTAATGAGGATAGGCGTATCATTAGAAATAGTGGTACGCTTATTTTTGTCCCTTTTTGCAGATTTGTCCTTTCCCCTGTTTTCCAATATAATGAAGCTAAAGAAGTGGAGGTGTGCTTATGAGAGAGAAATTTAATCATCTGTATTTGGATAGCCACGAAAGAAAACTTTTGATACATAGCCTTGTAGAGTTAAAAAATCAGCTCATTCAGCAAGGCAGATATACGGATTGTGTTGACGAGCTTATTTTTAAGGTCATAAATGCACCGACCAAGAGAATGAAAATTGAATATGTCTAAGGCAAATTACAAAGCCGCTTATTCTTATTGATTTTAAGAGTAGGCGGCTTTTTTGCGTTCTCTGGTACTGTTTACATAGCCACCTTGACAAAGTGGCTAAATCTATGTGAAAGGAGGACGCATCTATGTCAAATTGCAAAGTGATTGCTCTGACTAACCAGAAAGGCGGTGTCGGAAA
>OGQN01002096.1_pt1 | contig 14769 bp, 14 predicted proteins | sample 1553231 | NCBI WGS metagenome assembly OGQN01 (sample SAMEA2579950, study PRJEB22360) | human gut metagenome | biome: human gut; feature: human-associated habitat; material: faeces | place: Denmark | collected 2008/2010 | reverse complement strand
GACCCTCTCGCCGCCTGGGTGGGAACCCGGAGGGAAAAAGCCGCTCGCCCCGGACTCGGCCGCCTCGGGCTCGGCCGCGCGCAGCTCGACAGCGGGCGCGGCGCTCCCGTGGCGCAGGCAGTTCGCGAGCAGGTTCTCCACGATGCGGCGCACGGCCTCGCCGTCGGCCTCAACTACCACACCCTCCGCCAGCAATACCGTCGGCTGCCACCCGCGCTCGGCGAAGGCGGGGTACAGCGCCGCCAACACATCCGACACCACATCGGTCATGCCGACCGGCTCCTGTGCAAGCGCGCGGGCGCCGTCGTCAGCTTTGGCATACTCGAAGAGCGCATCCACGAGTCCCCGCATCGCACCCAGGCGCTCGGCAGCGGCCGCCACGCATTCGTCGCGCTCGGCATCACTATCGGCCACGGCGTACAGCTGAAGAAAGCCCTGGGCGCCCGCGAGCGGCGTGCGCACATCGTGGGAGAACGAGCCCAGGTTCTCCTGCAGCACGCGCCGCTCCTCGGCGGCCTGGCGCCGGACGTCGTCGGCCTCATCGATGAGCCCGTTGGCCTCACGGGCCAACGCCCGGGCGCCGGCCGTGGGAAAGGCCAACCGCACGCGCCGCCCCTCGCGGGAACGCTGGGCCAGCGACGCCGACAAGCCGCGCATCTGTCGCTCCGTAGCCGTCACGTAGACCACAAGCGCCGCAGCGAGCAGAACGCACAGCACTCCGAGCCAGACCATCGCAACTCCTTTCCGCAGCCCATCGCCCTCAAAGCGCCCGTCGGCGTATCACCAGCAAGGCGACACTAAAGGCCCCCGCAGCCAACAACGCCACCGGCGCGATGTCGCCAGCCACCGGCGTGCAGCCCTCGCCCATCATCCACTGCAGCTGGGCAGCCGGCAACCACGTGGGCACCATGGCCGCCGTCTCGAAGAACGCAGACGACACCTCGGCCGCTGCGAACAGCTCGGGCAACCCGATGGCCACTCCCAGTTGGCTCGCGATCACATACAGGTTCATCAGCAGCACCTCTGCCTGGCCCGTGGCCAGAAGCAACATCGCAACCACCGTAGGCGCGACCCGCTTCGTCGCCGCCGCCACGGCCACCGTCAGCAACCCGTACACCTCCACGATCAGCACCAACTGCAACGCCCAACGCAGGGTACGCCCGGTTGGCAGGCCCACATCCAAAAGGGGGAAACGGGGAATGACCGCATAGACCGCCACCAGACCGACGATCACGAACAACACGGTCAGCAGCGCCACCGTCACCGCCGAGGCCAGCGCGAGGTCGCGTCGGGATGACGGCCCGACTACGAGGGACCGGCAGGTTTCCGCGCGAAACTCCTCGCCGAAAAACACCGCCACGAACAGGAGCACAAGCGGAACAAAGAAGTACATCACCCCACCTTCCCCCAAATAGCCCTCGGGATCAAGTGCCACCCCCACCCCTTCGCGATAGATAGGCGGAATATTGCGGAAGCCCTCTTGCCCATGGTAGTTTTGCCCAATGGACACCATGTCCCACGCCATAACGATCGCAAACAGAGCGAGAAACCCCCAGAACATTCGATTGCGCGCCAGACAGTACCACTGAGCTCGTAGCAGATTAAGCATCGCCCTCGCCCCCTTTCTCAGACTCGGCACAGACCGCGTCGGTGCCGCCCATGAGCTCCACGAAGTAGTCTTCGATGTCGCGGGCGTGAACATACAGCCCGCTCACAGGTACCTCGGCCTCAAGCAGGGCGCGGCCGACCGCTTCAGCATCGGGGCCGACCACGCGGATGGCGTCGTCGGGCATCACCGTGAAGGCTGCATCCGGGAACGTCCCCTCGAGCACCGCCAAAGCCCGGGGCGCCTCCGGCGTTTCCACGCAGAGATAGTCGGCACAGGCATCTTCCACCTCTTGCGTCGTCATCTGGGCCACCAGGTGCCCCTCGCGCAGCACGCCGTAGCGACCCACCAAACGCTCAAGCTGGTCGAGCACATGGGAGCTGACAAGGACAGCGCATCCCCGCTGCGAGGCGAGATCGGCCAGCAGGCACCGAACCTGGCGCACCCCTTCGGGATCGAGGCCGTTGAACGGCTCGTCCAAAAGCAGCACGTCGGGTCGCCCGACCAGGGCAAGCGCCAATCCGAGGCGCTGCTTCATACCGAGGGAGTAGCCCTTGGCGACATTCCCGGCTACCTCTTCAAGCCCCACAGCCTCCATCACCTCGGCCACCGCCGCCTTGGGGTCGGGCAGCCCCTGGGCCAGCGCCCGCACCATCACATTCTGAAACCCCGTGAGCCCCGCGTTCACAGCGGAGCGCTCAATGAGGCAGCCCAGGCGGGCGCTCGTCTGGCACGGGCCGAGCGCCTCACCACACACCGCCACCGTGCCAGCCGTCGGGGCCAGATAGCCCGCAAGCAGCTTCAACAGCGTGGACTTGCCCGCCCCATTGCGCCCCACAAGCCCGTAGATGTCGCCGGGCTTTAGCGCCAGCGACACGTCGTCCACCACGCGCCTTCCCCGGAATGCCCGGCTCACGTGCTCGCAACACAGCGCCTCCATAGGCCTCCCCTTTCTCTTGGCTACCGATTTCCCCTTCATCTTAGGAAGCCCGTTTTCAGAAACTTCCCAGGAAGATCCAAGAAAGGGACAAGGACGAGCACGCGTCCGCAGTCCCCGCAACGATGCCCTCGCGGCTGCTCGTTGGAAAACGTTGGTTTCTTGCCACGACTATGACCTGCGATTATAGTACGTATTGCCTGATCATCCTACATGTTTTGGTTTGGCAAGAATTCAACGTTTTCCAACATCACAGCTCTCGCAGCTTGAAGCCGACGCCCCAGACGGTCTCTATGTAGTCGCCGGCGCCGGTGGCGCGCAGCTTGGCGCGGATGTTGCCGATATGGGTGGCCACGGTTTTGTCCTCCAAGGCCACCGATAGGACGCGCTTGGTATGTACCCGGCGCGGCTCGGCCATAAGCGTGCGCACGATCTCGAACTCCGTGCGTGTGAGGCGCACCGGTGTGCCGGCCGCTGCGAAGACGCGGGCGCCCTCGTCCAGCTCCCAGGTGCCGAAGCGCAGCAGAGCGGCATCGGCCTCGCGCCCGGCACCGGTGCCCAGCGCGTCGCCGGCCCTCCCGGAGCCCGCGCTGCGGCGCAGCACTGCCTCGCAGCGGGCGAGCAGCTCTTCCAAATCGAAGGGCTTCGTGAGATAGTCGTCGGCGCCGATGCGCAGCAGGTCGACCCGGTCGGCCACGGCAGTTCGCGCCGAGAGCACGATAGCGGGAACACCTCGCTCGCGCGCGGCGGCCACCACCTCCTCCCCCGATACGCCAGGCAGCATAAGGTCGGTGACGACCAGGTCGAAGGCCGTGCCACCTTCCAGGCGCATCAGCCCCTCGCTGCCCGAGAAGGCCGCCGCGCACGCCGCGTCGGCCTTGCCCAGATACGAGCAGATGACGCGGTTGATAGCCGCGTCGTCTTCCACGACCAGTATGCACGCGCCGCCAATCATAGCGCCCTAGATGACCACGAGGTCGTGGGTGGAGTTGGTGAACACGTCGAAGCCGTCGTCGGTCACGACGCCGAAGTCCTCCAAGCGCATGCCGAACTTGCCCGGCAGGTAGATACCGGGCTCCACGGTAACGACGTTGCCGGCAACGAGCGGCCGCTCGTTGCGCGGGGCAAGCACCGGTTCCTCGTGGATGTCGATGCCCACGCCGTGGCCGAGGCCGTGGCCCATGCGGCCGCCGAAGCCGGCCGCCGCCAGCACCGCCTCGGCCTGCTCGTGGCCCTCTTTGCCCGTGACGCCGGGTCGAAGCATAGCTTCCACGGACTCGTTGGCCTCCCGCAGCGCGTCCCACGCCGCGCGCATCTCCGGATCGGGCTCGCCGAGAAAGACCGTACGGGTCATGTCCGAACAGTAGCCATAGGAGCGGGCGCCGAAGTCGAGCACGACGCACTGGCCGGCCTCCAGCATGGTGGCACCGGGGATGGCGTGCGGGCTCGCGCCGTTGGGCCCGGTGGCCACGATGGAGGGGAACGCCAGGCCCTGGGCACCATGGCGCAGCATGAACTCCTCGAGCTCCAACTGCACTTGGCGTTCCATCATACCCGGGCGCATATAGCGAACGATGTGTTCGAAGGCGGCGTCGGTGATGGACTGGGCGCCGCGCATCCGCGCGATCTCGTAGCGGTCCTTCACCGCGCGCAGTCCCACCACGACGCCGTCGGTCTCCACGAAAGGCTCCCCGGCATCGGCCTCGGCGAACGCTTTCTGCAAGCGGCGGTACTCGGCCAGCGAGACGCCGTCCTCGATGCCCAAAACCGCATCGGCAGCCCCGGCGGGCCGGCCTCCCCACCGCTTGGCGGCAAACTGCGCGTGGGTCTCGCGCTCGGCGCTCACTTCCAAAGGCTTGTGGCGCGCGGCGTTCTCGCAGGCCGTCACGTAGCGCGAGTCGGTATGCAGCCACGCGTGGTCGGGGCAGACATACAGAGCATGAGCCGCCTCCTCGTCGAAGACATCGTCGAAGGCGGTGAGCCACTGGACGTTCGACGTGTCGCGCACGAGAAACGCCCCCACGCCCATCTCGGGAAACGTCTCGCGCAAGCGAGCCAGATGCCGCTCGCAGGCCTTCGGATCGTTCAACTCGTCGAATACCGTCACGGCCCTACTCCCCTTCCAGCAGAATATCCAGCGCGCGCAGGTAGCCCTCTTTGCCGAGGCCCTTCACCTGGGCGATGCAGGCCGGCGCGATCACCGAGGTGCGACGGAACTCCTCGCGCTTGCTGATGTCGGAGATATGGATCTCCACCACCGGCACGTCGATGCATTCCACGGCGTCATGCAGCGCATAGGAGTAGTGCGTGTGGGCCCCGGGGTTGTACACGATGCCGTCGTAGTTGCCATGAGCCGCATGCAGCCGATCGATGAGCGCGCCCTCGTGGTTCGATTGGAAGCAGTCCACCTCGCAGCCATGCTCGGCCCCGTAGGCACGCACCATCTCCTCGATGGCCTCAAGCGTGTCCGTGCCATAAATAGCCGGATCACGCACCCCCAACATATTCAAGTTAGGCCCGTTCATGAGCAATATCTTCTTCAACAAAGTTCGCCTCTCTTAGATCGGTCGGGGAAGGTGCTCCGCAGACCTCTGATCGCCCCGCGGAGAACGCGATTGTTAAGAATCAGCTTCCACTTCAGCAGCAGCGATGCGGGGATGATACCGACTGATGTGCGTCATCTTCGCTGATTCTGTTATCGCGTTCGCAGCGGGAAAAAGCGATCAGCGGGCTGCGGAGCACCTTCCCCGACCGATCGCCGCAGCCGTCACAAACTCTTGGAAGCCTCCCACCGGCGCAGATGCTCCAAAATCACGTCGTCAGGCACGGCCACCAGTTCCCAGTCGCCGATGTCGCGGGGCAGCACGAAGCGCACCTCGCCGGCACGGGTCTTCTTGTCGCGCTTCATGGCGGCCAGCATCTCATCGGCCGGCGCCGACCAGTCAAGCGCCGGCAGCCCGAGCCCGTCCAAAAGCTCGTCCTGGGCATCCACCAGCTCGGCCGACGTGCCCACCACATCCACGCCGAGGCGCGCCGCGAAACGCATGCCCTCGGCCACGGCGGCTCCGTGGGAGAACGTCCCGTAGCCCGCAAGCGCCTCCACCGCATGCCCCAAAGTGTGCCCGTAGTTCAGGCACTCGCGCACCCCGCGGCTCTCCGTTTTGTCCTCGGCCACGACGTTGGCCTTGAACACCACCGACCGTGCGATGGCCTCGGTGACCACCACCGGGTCGCGCTCGGCGAGGGCGCTGGCATGATCCATCATCCAGAAGAAGAACTCGTCGGAATCGATCACCGCCGCCTTGGCGATCTCGGCGCAGCCACAGGTCCACTCGCGCGTGTCCAGCGTGGCGAGCACCGCCGTGGAGGCGCACACGTAGGCCGGCTGCTTGAACGTGCCCACGAGGTTCTTCCCCTCGGGAAGGTTCACGCCGGTCTTGCCGCCGACCGAGGAGTCCACCATGGCCAGAAGCGAGGTGGGCACCTGCACAAACGGGATGCCCCGCATGTAGGTAGAGGCGACGAACCCCGCCAAGTCGCCCACAACGCCGCCGCCGAGGGCCACCACGGCGCAGTCGCGCGTGAGCCCGAGCGACGCCATGGCCGACCAGATCTCCCCGGCCACCGCGAGCGACTTCGAGTCCTCCCCCGCGGGCACGACGATATCGCTCACGCGGAAGCCTGCCGCCCTCAGCGACGACTTGGCCTCTTCCAAATACAGCGGTCCCACGTTGGAATCGGTGAGGACGAGCAGGTGTGGCGCCTGTCCCACGCCATCGAGCCGGCGCACCGACTCGCCGAGGCCGGAAAGCACCGTGGCGCCGATGCGCACGTCGTAGGGCGTTTCGCCGGGGATGTTGACCACTATCTTTGTTGCGGGCACAGGATTCCCTCCTTTTCCAAAATGCGCTGCACTTCCCGCGCGATGGCCGGCACCGATTTGCCGGCGGTGCTCACGCGCACGTTGGCCACCGCCTCGTACAGCGGCAGTCGCTCCTCGCAGCGGGCCCGGGCCGCTTCCAGGTTCTGGAACAAGGGCCGGGTGGAGGTGTCGCTGATGCGGCTGGCGGCCTCGTCGGCGGTCACTTCCAGATACACCACAAAGCCGGCCTCGCGGAAGACGTCGTGGTTGGCCGGCGTGACCACCACGCCGCCGCCGCAGGAGATGAGCAAAGGATCGAGCTTGGCGCCCAATTCGCGCAGCACGTCCGTCTCGATGGCGCGGAAGCCCTCCTCGCCGCCCTCGGCGAAGATCTCCTTCACCTTCTTGCCCTCGCGACGCTCGATGTAGGTATCCATGTCCACCGAGGCCACCCCGCACGTGCGGGCGAGGCGCCGGGCCACCGACGTCTTGCCGGCGCCCATGAACCCGACGAAAAAGACCGGGCGGGTCAGTTCCATACGCTCCGCCATCTTAGCGCCCCATGGTGCGCAGCCGCGCCTTGTAGGCCTTGATGTTCGCCTTGATGTCGGCCATGCAGGTGTCTCCAAAAGCCTCCAGATAAGCGTTGGCCAGCGCGAAGGCCACCTCGCCCTCGGCCACCACGGCCGCCGCCGGCACCGCGCACACGTCCGAGCGCTCCTTCGACGCCTCCTCTACGCAGAGCGTGTCCAGATTCACCGTTTCCAGCGGCGTCATGAGCGTCGGGATGGGCTTCATGGCCGCCGTGATCACGAGCGGCATGCCCGTGGTCATGCCGCCTTCTAAGCCGCCGGCGTTGTTCGACGTGCGGCGGAACTCGCCGTCGGCGAGCACGATGGGGTCGTGCACCTGCGACCCAGGACGCGCGGCTGCCTGAAAACCGAGGCCGAATTCCACGCCCTTGATGGCGGGGATGGAAAAGAGCGCCGCGCCCAGCCGCGAGGTGAGCCGATCGGCGCCCGTGGCGTAGGTGCCGAGCCCCGGCGCAAGCCCGCAGACCACGATACGGAAGGTGCCGCCCAAGCTCTCGCCGTCGGACTTCGCGCGGTCAATGGCCTTCTTCATGGCGATGGTCGCCTTCGCGTCCGGACAGCGCATCTCCGAAAGCTCGATGTCGAGCGGCTTGTGCTCGGCGGCGTCGGCCATCGTCTCCTCGGGCATGGCCGCATCCCCCACCGACACCACGTACGACATCACTTCCACGCCGAGCGCCGCCAGAAACTCGCGCGCCACGCCGGCCGCGGCCACCCGGGCCGCTGTCTCCCGGGCGCTCGCGCGCTCCAAGATGTTGCGGCAGTCATCGGTGTTCGTGCGCAGGGCGCCCACCAGGTCGGCATGCCCCGGCCGCGGCGTCACCTCGCGCACCAGATCGCGCGGCGCCTCGCCGAAGGCGGCCATGCGATCCGTCCAGTTCTCCCAATCGCGGTTGGCCACCTCAAGCGCAATGGGACTGCCGATGGTGCGACCGAAGCGGATGCCGCTCGTGACGCGCACCGTGTCCTTCTCGATGGCCATGCGGCCGCCGCGCCCGTAGCCAGCCTGGCGGCGGGCCAGATCGGAGTTGATGTGATCGACGGACACGGGCAGGCCGGCCGGCACGCCCGTCACGATGGCTGTAAGACTCGGCCCGTGACTTTCTCCGGCAGTGATGTATTCCATAGACGCAGCTTTCTCGCAGGGCGCGCCGACAGAGGGCGCCCGAGACAGATCGGCACCCATTGTAGCGCACGAAGAGGCACCCGACCGTTTCGGGACGGTAAAGTGCGGGCGGAAGCAGCCCCTGAGCCCTCTTAGAACTCGGCGTTGCCCACCGTGCGCGGGTGCGGGATGACATCGCGGATGTTGCTCACGCCCGTGAGGTACATCACCAAGCGCTCGAACCCAAGCCCGAAGCCCGCGTGCTGGCAGGTGCCGAAACGGCGCAGATCCAGGTAGGCGCGGTACTGCTCGGCATCCATGTCCAGCTCGGCGATGCGCCGCTCGAGCACTTCCAGGCGCTCCTCGCGCTGGGAGCCGCCCACGATTTCTCCGATGCCCGGCACGAGGCAGTCCATGGCGGCCACGGTGCGCCCGTCGTCGTTGAGCCGCATGTAGAAGGCCTTGATGTCCTTCGGGTAATCGATCACGAACGTCGGGCGGCCGAAGTGCTCCTCGGTGAGGAACCGCTCGTGCTCGGTCTGCAGGTCGATGCCCCACTCGACCGGGTACTCGAAGGCGCGCCCGGCCGCCTGGGCCGCACGCAGGATGTCGATGGCCTCGGTGTAGGTGACGCGCGCGAAGTCGGAGGACGCCACATGGTTCAACCGCTCCAGCAGCCCCTTGTCGACGAACTTGTTCAACATGGCCAGCTCGTCGGGGCAGCGTTCCATCACGTCGCGGATGACGTACTTGAGCATGCTCTCGGCCAGCTCCATATCGTCCTCAAGGTCGGCGAAGGCAATCTCGGGCTCCACCATCCAGAACTCGGCGGCATGGCGCGCCGTGTTGGAATTCTCCGCGCGGAACGTGGGGCCGAACGTGTACACGTCCCCGAAGGCCATGGCGAAGTTCTCGGCGTTCAGCTGGCCGGACACGGTGAGCGAGGCGGGCTTGCCGAAGAAGTCGGCGCTCCAATCCACCTCGCCGGCCACAAGCGCGCCGTCCGAGGCCGCGGCAGCCTCCTCGCTCACGAGCGGCACCTGGGCCGGGTCGATGGTGGTCACGCGGAACATCTCGCCGGCCCCTTCGCAGTCGCTCGCCGTAATGATGGGCGTGTGCACGTAGACGAACCCGCGGTCTTGGAAGAAACGGTGGATGGAGGCGGCGGCCACCGAGCGGATGCGGAACACGGCGCGGAACAGGTTCGTGCGCGGCCGCAGATGCTGCTGGGTGCGCAAGAACTCCGGCGTGGCGCGCTTCTTCTGTAGCGGGTAGTCGGGAGCCGAGGCGCCCTCGACGCGGATGGATTCGGCGGCGAGCTCGAAGGGCTGCGGGGCGTCGGGCGTGAGCTTCAGCACGCCTTCGCACACGAGAGCCGCCGACACGTTCTGGTGCGCAATCTCGTCGTAGTTCGCGAGAGTCGCGCGGTCCATGACCACCTGCAGGTCCTTGAAGCAGCTGCCGTCGTTCAACGTGACGAAGCCGAAGTTCTTCATATCGCGAACCGATTTGACCCAACCGGCAACGGTGACGGTCTTTCCGCCAAAAGCGGCGGCATCGGCGTAGAGCTGAGCGATCTTAGTGCGGTTCATAGGGGCGCGACCTTTCGAACGAGAGAGGTTTTTCCGTTGCCCGCTATGATAGCAGCACACCGCCGCGCCGCCTATGGGGTCAAAAGCATCTCGGCTGCCGAATCCCAACGCGCCCGGGGTGTCTTAAGCGAGGTTGAACCCGGCGGCGTCGGCCATGAGGCGGAACAGCTCGTCCTCGGGGATGTCGAGGGCCGCCTCGCCGGTGATGTCGCGCAGGATGCCCACCGTGACCACGGCCTGGCCGACGAGCATGCCGGCACCGTCGAAAAACCGGCACCCTGCCGCCCGGGCCGCCCGGGCCAGCGCCGTCTCGCCATGGCCGTACACCACGTCGAACACCGTCTGGTCCGCGCTCAGAAGCGCCGTGTCGAAGGGGGCCGGGTCGCCCGCCTTCATGCCGAGCGGCGTGGCGTCGATGATGATGTCCGCGCCCGCGATGGCCTGCCGCGACGTGGCGTAGCTGCCGAACTTGAAGCCCACCTGCTTGTACACCTCGGAAAAGCTCAGGTGCCCTTCTTTGAAGGCGGGCATGTCCACCACCCGTCCGATCATCGCCCCCAGCTCGTCGGCGTAGGTGCGCATGACTTTACGGGCCTTCTCCTTGTCGCGGCCGATGAGAACCACCTCATCCGGCCCCGCCTGGGCCACGGCATGCAAGATGGAAAGGGAGGTCGGCCCCGTGCCGCAGACGACGACGGACGCGCCGCGAAAATCGACGCCGGCCCGTTCCAAATAGGCCACGCAGCCCTGGCCGTCGGTGTTGTAGGCGATAAGGGCCCCGTCCTTGTTCACGAGCACGTTGGCCCCGTGGGCGAGCGTGGCCGAGGCGGCCCGCACATCGGCGGCAGCGAACGCCTCGGGTTTATAGGGCGTGGTGATGTTGATGGAAAGGAAGTCGCGAGCCGCAAGGAACGTCTCGGCCTCGGGCACCGTCGGCACATCCATGAGACCGTAATGCCAGGGCAGCCCCGCCTTCTCATAGACGGCGTTGTACATGACCGGCGATTTCGAATGGCTCACCGGGTGCCCCAGCACATACAGCTTCTCGCTCACAGCGATTCCCTTCCCGTTTCGCGCGAGGCCCCTTCGACCCCGCGCTGCGCGCCCTGCCCGAAGCGGCGAGGGGCGCTTCCTTGTCCGCGGCGCGCCGCGGGACGGCTCGCCTCGCATTCCGCGATATTGATCGCCGGCTCCGGCTTGCGATCTCCCAAAATAGCCCGCTCGACGTTGCGCAGCAGCAACGTGTGGGGCAGATCCTGCTCGACCAGCGGCTGCAGCATATAGGCCTTCATGCCCGTCAGATGGGCTCCCAGCACATCGGTCGCCAGCTGATCGCCAACGACGACCGTGTCGGCGGCGGCTCCCCCAATCTTGCGCCGGGCCGCGAGAAACGCCGGCGGCAGCGGCTTTAAGGCCTTGGCCACGATGGGCAGCTCCAGCTCGCCGGCGAACCGGTACACATCGGCATGCCAGTTGTTCGAGAGCAAACAGAAGCTCACCCCGGCCTCCCGCGCCCGGCCGAGCCACATCCCCACATCGCGCGGCACGCATCCCGTGTCCCGGGCGCGCACGGTATTGTCAATGTCGAGCAGCACATGGGAAAGCCCGCACCCGAGCAAATCGCGCTCGATATCGATGGCGCTGATGCGCGAGAAATAGCGATCGGGGGTGAGAAGCGCCATGGGTCGCACCTGAAGACCAAAAGGGCGCCCTTAGGCGGCCGCGCCCTCGCCGGCGGCAACGTCGCCCGACCCGTCGGCGCCACCAGCGTTGGAATTATCGGCGATGGCCTGCTGATGCTCCTCGTAGGTCTTGCTGAACGCCGCCTGCATGTTGCCGTCGGCGTCGGGATAGAAGTAGAAGAACATGTCCTCAGTCTGGGTCGGCTCGCAAACGGCGGTGAGGCTCTCAATGCCCGGCGAGCAGATGGGCGTCGGCGGCAGGCCCGCATTCGCGTAGGTGCTGTAGGGCGTCTCGGCGTGCACCTCCTCGGCCGTGGGCTCGCGGCCCACCTCGTAGGCCGTGGTGGCGTCGGATTCCAGGTAGGGCCGATCGGAGGCGAGGCGGTTGTAGAACACCCCGGCCACATGATCGCGCACCTCCTGGTCGCCGGTGGATTCCTTGGCGACGATGGAGGCCAGGTTCACCGCCTGGTACAGCGTGAGCCCCTGGCTCGCCGGGTAGCTGTTGGCGAAGTCGTCGAAGATGCTGGCGGTCTCCGTGCCGAACTGGTCGAGCATCATGCGCACGACGGCCTCGGCATCCATGTCCTCGGTCACGGCGTAGGTCTTGGGGAACAGGAAGCCCTCCAGCGAGTTCTCGCCGGCGCTTTCCAGAAACGCGTAGTCGGCCGCATAGGCGCTCGCGTTCTCGGAAGCGGCGAGGAAGGCCTCGGCGGTGATGCGGCCGCCCGTGGCGCTCGCCACCAGCTCGGACAGCTCCGCACGGGTGATGTCCTCGGGCACGGCGAGCGTGTCGCCCACCTGGGCGGGGCCGGCCATGATGGCGCGCACCAGCTCCTCGGGGGTGCTGCCGCCCTGGAAGGTGTAGGTGCCGGGAATGAGCGCCGAGGCGGCTTCCAGGCGCGTGACCTCGTCGGTGAACTCCCGCGAGCTGCCGATGAGGCGCGCGGCCACGAGCGCGTCGCCGATGGAGGAGGCGGTCTCCCCTTCCGTGACGGTCACCTCCGCCGACTGGCCAGGCGCGAGCAGTTCCACTTGCGAGCCGGCGCAGCCGCGGAAGGCGAAGAAGCACACGGCCGCAATGACGACGACGGCCACGATGCCCAAGCAAATGAAGGGCGCCGGCGACTTCTTCGGCATGATGGCGCTCGTGTCGTAGGTACGGAACTCCCGATCCCCCTTGGCGTGCGCCGCCCGGGCGGCGCGAGAGGAGTGGGACGAATAGGTGACCTTCTTGCCATGGAGAGCCAAGGTGCGGCCTTTCTCTACGAAACGGCCCGGCGATTAGCCCCGCGAATACCTCAAGCGCGGGCACGCTCGTCGAGCCAAGATTGCAAAAACAGACTTGCGGCTATCATATCAACCTTGCCGCGCATCTCCTTCTCAGTCAGACCCTTTTCACGCAAACTCCGCTTGGCCTCGGCCGAGCTGAGCCGTTCATCTGCGAAAACGTGGGGAATGCCGCAGGCGTCGCTGATGCGCGCGGCCTCCTTGCGAATGCGGGCCGCCTGGGGGCCCTCCTCGCCGGCGAGCGTGCGGGGCAGCCCGCAGACGAGCAGCTCCGGCTCCCAGTCTTCCAGAAGCCGGCGGAAGGGCTTGGCGCAACCGGTCACCTCGGCGGCGGGCATCACGCACACCGGACTTGCCACGCGCTCGCCCGGGTCGCTCACCGCCACCCCCACGCGCACTTCCCCGATATCCAGCGCCATCACGCGCACGGGCTACTTCACCTCCAGCAGTTTCTGGCGCAGCTCGGCTTCCATGCGGCGCATCTCCGCCTCAGCCTCGGCGCGCTTGGCGCGGCCCTCGGCCTGGATCTTCATTACCTCATCGAAGGTCTGGATGAGGTTCTCGTTGGTGGCCTTCAACGTCTCGATGTCCACAATGCCGCGCTCGGACTCGCGGGCCACCTCCACGGTGGAAGCTTTCAACTTCTCGGCGTTCTTGCGCAGAAGCTCGTTGGTCATGTCGGTGACGGCCGACTGGGCTTTGAGCGCCGCCTCGTTGTTGGCGAGCCCCAGCGCCAGCAGCATCTGGCTCTTCCACAGAGGAATGGTGTTCACGAGCGTCGTCTGGATCTTCTCGATCATGAGCATCTCGTTGTTCTGCACAAGACGGATCTGCGGCGCCATTTGCATGGCCACGGTGCGGGACAAATCCAAGTCCGACAGCTTCTTCTCGAAGCGGTTACAGGCGGCGGCGAGTTTCTGCACCGCCTCGGCGTCCTCGGTGGAGCCGGAGGCCTGAGCCTTGGCGGAAAGTTCGGCCAGCTCGCCCTCGCGCACCTCGGCCAGGCGCTGACGGCCGGCCAGAAGGTACATGGTCAGCTCCTTGAAGTAGGTGAGGTTCAGCTCGTAGAGCTTGTCGAGCGTGGCCGCGTCCTTCATGAGCTGCACCTGATGGCCCTCGAGGGTCTTGGCGATCTTGTCGACATTGGCCTCGGCGGTGTCGTAGCGGGCCTTGAGCGACGTGATCTTGTTCGCCGACTTCTTGAACAGGCCGAAGAAGCCCTTGTCGTCGTCATCCACGTCGAAGTTCTTGAGCTCGGTCACTACCCCGGCGATAAGATCGCCCGCCTCGCCCAAATCCTGGGTGCGCACCTTCGCGAGCGCCGTCTCGGAGAACGACGCCATCTTCTTCTGGGCGCCGGCGCCGAAGGTGAGCACCTGCTGGGAATTGGCGATGTCGATCTGCTGGGCGAAGGCGTCCACCTGGGCCAGCTCCTCGGCGGAAAGCGAGTCGGCGAGGCTGGGCGCGGCGGGCGGGTCCACCTCGATGATGGAGACCTCGGCCACCTCGCCGTCGCTTACGGGATCGAGCGTGAGCGTCGGGGCGGGAATGTTCGTGAGATCGGTCAGTTCGTTGGTCATAGCATATCCTTTCACGGGCACGGTACGGATGAATCGGAAATTGCGAGGGGGCCTTGCGAGCCTCGCGCTCAAGAGCGTCCGGGGTTAGGCGCTCGAAGCCATTGCTTACGGTTTCACATCGAAGGGGCCTTCCGTGAGTCCCTCTTGGGCGAGCATGGCGTGCAGCACCGAGATGTCGGCGGACACATCGAGGGAGAGGTCTTGGTACGTGTCGTCGAAGAGCTTCTCGAAAGCGCTGTGCAGCACTTCCAACGTATGCTCGATCTCGCTGCGCGAGCTGGAGATATTCTCGCCCTGAATAGGTTCCTCCTCTAACCGGTCGTAGGCATCGAGCAGCTTCACCGTGGTGGGAAGGTAGTACGCGGTCAGGCGGTCGAGCCCGGCGATGACGGCCGGCTCTTCCTCGGCGCGGGCGAGAATGCGGCCCACCACGTCCTGAATGGCCGTAATGCGCTCGCTCACCGCGGCGTCGTCGATGGCGGCGTTCAGCTCGTCCGTCTGGCGCACGTAGTCGCGGCCGCG
>OGQN01002093.1_pt1 | contig 14781 bp, 8 predicted proteins | sample 1553231 | NCBI WGS metagenome assembly OGQN01 (sample SAMEA2579950, study PRJEB22360) | human gut metagenome | biome: human gut; feature: human-associated habitat; material: faeces | place: Denmark | collected 2008/2010 | reverse complement strand
CTGCCATACCTCCGAATGCTATATCGAACAACAACGGAACCATTCCTAAAATAGTAGTGGTCGCTGCCATAAGTACAGGTCTTGTTCTTGACACTGTAGCTTCTATGATGGCGGTATAAGGTGCGATTCCATTTCGGCGCTGTATATTTATTTCATCCAGTAACACAATCACATTTTTAATAATCATACCTAATAATCCCAGCCATCCGGCGATGGGGAAGAAGCCGAAATCGAATCCGGTGAGCAGCATACCTATGGCAACCCCGATAAGGGAAAGGGGAAGGATACACAGGATAATGACCGGTTGTCTGAAGTTACCGAATAATGCTACAAGAATTACAATGAGCATCAGAAAAGCCAAAGGAAAGAACTTGGCAATGGCCTGCATCGCTTCGCCTTGGTCTTTGTATTGGGCATCCCAGAAGAAGGTATATCCTTCGGGCAATTCTATTTCTTCTATCTCTTTTCGTATTTCTCCGTGTACTTCCGCCATGGTGTGTCCCGGTTTTACTCCACACATGGCTGCCATGGATAACTGACGGTTATAAGTACGTATTTGCGGAAATTCCCAAGTGGTTTCAATTTTTTCCGTTACTTGTGACAGAGGTGCCGAATGCTCCCCGTTCCAAACAGAGAAATCCCCTAAAGATCGTTCGTCTGTAATATGAACCCCTTCCGATTTTAGTAATACAGGTACTTTCTTTTCATTATCCCGATAAATTCCTACAGGAGTTCCATCACTGATAGACTTGACGGATTGCATCATTTGTGTTTTGGTGATACCCAGTGCTCCGGCTTTTACCGGATCGTAAACAGGGCGGATCATTAAACTCATGTTGCCCCATTCGTTGCGGGCGTCCGCTACTTTGGGATTGCGGCGCATGATTTCTATTGCTTTCCCTGCCAGTGAATCTAGTACAGCAGGATCCGGTCCTAGAAAACGGGCTTCAATGACGGCTTCTGTCAAAGGGCTAAGCTCGAATTTGTTCACTTTTATCAGGGGTTCGGGATATTTCTGGCGAATGGAGTCTTGCAGTAGCGCATGTAATTCCTTTGAATCTTTGGAGGTCTTGCATTTTACCAGTATTTGTGCATAATTGGATTGAGGACCGAAAGATACATTGGATAAATAATAGCGGGGGGGCGTGCGACCTATGTAGGTAGAAACCATTTCTGTTTCTTCGTGTCCGCGTATATAGTCTGCCAGACTGCTTGCCATGCGGTCTGTTTCGTTAATGTTTGTTCCTTCGGGCAGCCACATATCTACGGTAAAGTATTGTTTTTCCAGTGCGGGTACGAATACTTTAGGAATAAATTTGAAACTCCAGGCAGAGAGTATCAGCATAATGGCCAGTGAGCCGATGGTGACCGACCGGTGGCGGAGCACCCAATGTAAAGCATTGCGGAAACGGTTGTAATATTTTCCGTCAAACAGTGCCGCTTTCAGTTCCTCGGGACGTGGGCGGCGGACAAATTCCTGTATAAAGAAAGGTGTCTGTGTCAGTGCGAACACCCAGCTGAACATCAGGGATACTCCGATAACCACGACTAATGAGGATAACAGTTCACCTGTGATATGTGGTGAATAATAGATAGGAAGGAAAGTAAGAATAGCGATTACGGTTGCTGCCAACAAGGGCAGGGCGGTAGTCGAGCAAGCCTGCATGATGGCTACACGTTTCCGCATTCCACGCTCCATATTGATTAAAGCGGAGTCTGACACAACAATGGCATTGTCTACCAACATCCCCATGGCGATAATGATGGCGGCCAGTGACATTCGCTGGAGTGCGATGCCGCAAGCCATCATGACAATGAGAGTGGCGAAGATGGAAAAAATCAGTCCGCTACCTATCAGCGTGCCATTCTTGAACCCGATGAAAAATAATAGAATGGCTATAACAGTTAAAACGGAAATGATGAGATTCAAGACAAAGCCTTGATTGGCAACGGCTGATTCATATCCTTGATCGTAGATAGAGGTCAGTTCATATCCTTCAGGCATGGATTGGGATAATTCGTCAATGCGTTTTTTCACAGCTTCTGCCATATCCACTACATTTCCGGTGGGGACGGTGGAGATGGCAATACCTATGGCCGGATTACCGTCAATGCGCATCAGATTGCTGGTAGGTGTCTGATAACTTTCTTCTATTTGTGCAATGTCGGCAAGGCGGAAATGTTCACCGGAGCGTGATACGATAGTCAGGTTTCTTATATCATCTAATGAATAAAAATTTCCAGTGGATTCAATGCGCAGCCGATTTTGTCCGGCATCAATACCTCCGGCATCCACCACTTTATTTTGTGCTTCGAAAGCGCGGGCTATATCCGAGGTCGTAATTCCGCTTTGTGCCATGACGGATGGGCTGACAGACACGTCAATGGTAGGTGTCTGTATTCCGTAGATTTCTATTTTAGCAACATCTTTTATTTTCAATAGTTCGTTTTTGATAATCTTGGCTTCGTCTTCCAGTTCCCGATAGGTATGGCTCTTTCCAGTCAGTCCATAGAAAACTCCCAATACATCTCCAAAATCATCGTTAACAACAGATGGACCTGCTCCGGCGGGAAGTTTGCTTTGTACATCATTTACTTTACGGCGTAATTTGTCCCAAAGTTGTTGCATTTCGTCTGCCCGGATTTCCTTTTTTACATAAACGGTTATTTTTGAAAGTCCTGTTCGGTTTTCTGTTTTCAGATAATAAAGTTCACCAAGAGATTGGATGGATTCTTCCAGAACATCTGTTACTTGAGATTGTACCTCGGAGGGGGATGCTCCGGGATACGGAGTCAGTACGAGTGCTTGTTTGATGGTAAAGGGGGCGTCTTCCAGTTTTCCCATTTTGATATAGGAGAACAGCCCACCGGCCAATATCAATACCAACAGCAAGATAGTGACTGCTTTCTTCTGTAGAAAATATTTTACGAGTTTCATGATTGTTTATTTCTGTGATATTATTCGTTTTCTACACTTATTTTCATTCCATCCGATAGGAAGCGGAGCCCACTGTTTGCTACAGTTTCATCAGGATACAAGCCTTCGGTGATAGATACATAACCGTTTGGCAATAGATCCCCTTTCTTTACTTTTCTCTTAGTTACTTGTTGGGTTTTGGAATTTACTACCCATAAATAATCTCCTTCTGTAGGGCGATGGCAAAGGGCTGTTTGAGGGATGGCTGCTCCTTGGGAAAGAGTTGAAACGGAAGGGGCATTTAGGCTTGCTTTACCAGACATACCTGCCAGTAATTTCCCTTCTTTATTGGGAAGTAGAGCGGTCAGCAGATAAGAGAGGTTATTGCGGGTAGTCCCTTTGGAAATTTCCATTATCTTTGCATTATATACTTTATCGGGTTGGGCGTCAAATCGTACTTGTATTGTATCTAGTGCTTGCGCTGCACGGGCAATGTCTTGAGTGACATAAATCTCCAGTTTAAGTTGGTCTATATCAATAAAAGAAATGATGGGCTGGGTTGCTTTCACGTCTTGAAATTTCTCTATATATACTTCACCCACATAACCATTGAATGGAGCGATAAGGTGTGTGTCTTCCAGTTCATAGGAAGCTGTATTGAAAGTTGTTTTTGCAGTGATATAGTCTGCTTTTGCTTTTTCATAAGTACTTGCAGAAACATTTCCTTTGCCGTATAACTTTTGTATACGTTCGAATTCCGCTTTTGCCTGATGGTAGATTGCTTCGGCACGTTCTTTACGGATGCGGAAATCGCGCGGATCTATTTCGGCTATGATGCTGCCTTGTTGGTATCGGTTACCTGCGTATACATCGAAACGGTCGATGGGACCGCCTACTCGGAAAGATAACTCGGAAGTGCGAAAAGGTCGGGCAATAAAAGAGAATTCTTTGTCACCCTGATGTGAAACTGGAACAGCTTGTGTTGTTTTTACAATAAGGTCTTGTTTTTTATCATTGCCTTCGGCAGCACAGGAAGAAAGTAGTGCGGCAAGGCTTAATAATAGCATGGAATGTACGTTTATCTTCATATTTTGTCTTTTAAGTTTGAGACAAAAATAAAGATTGAAGGGAGAACAGATGGGGAAGAAAATGCTGAAGCCGGAAAAAGAAGACCGGAAAAAGGGAAAATGCATCCTCAATGAAGTAAAAAAAGATTTATTCAGGCAACTTTTTATACAGAATAGCTGTTTTTATCAGTAAGATGATTAACTATAAACTCTAAAGAATAAAGCGTATGTATTTTATTTGGTACATTATTATCGGAATTATTGCTGGTTTTGTTGCCGGTAAGTTGATGAGAGGGGGAGGTTTCGGTCTCTTTATTAATTTATTGGTTGGTATTGTTGGTGGTGTCCTGGGCGGCTGGGTATTCAGTTTGTTTGGTATTGCAGCAACTGGTATTATTGGCAGTCTTGTTACCTCTATTGTGGGAGCTATATTATTGTTGTGGATTGTTTCTTTGCTCAAGAGGTCTGATATTTCTTGAATTATAAGAGTAAAAAAGAACCGTCCTGACGACACGCTTGCCGGGGGCGGTTCCTAACCAAACAAATCAAAAAATATAAGTATATTAACTAATTGCTTCCACCTCCTAAGGCACGGTAAAGCATGATATGCAGTTTACAAGATTCCACATTCAGAGCGATACGTTCCAATTCACAATCCAGGAAACGTTCATCGGCCGACAGTACATCCAGATAGCCTGCGAATCCTACTTTAAACATTTCATTTGCATTATAAATAGATCGATGATGGATACGGCTTTCTTCTTCTTTCAACTTTTTGCGCTGGTGCATTTGCGATGATGCAGTAATGAGGTTTAATACTTCTTCATAGGCTTTTAATACCGTATCGTGATATCCTAACAAAGCGATGCGTTGCTGGCTTTTCGCATCATTCCATAATGCACGTATAGTATTTTGTTTGAATATAGGTGCTGTGATACCTGCACCGAGATTGTAAACCAGGGATGCAGGAGCAGTAAACCATTTATCCAGATCAAATGCGTTAAAACCTCCGTTTCCTCCAATCACGATGGATGGGAAGAAAGCTTTTCGCGCTGCAGATACGTCGGATTTGCTAGCTAATAACTCCAGTTCGGCAGCCTTTATATCCGGGCGATATTGCAAAAGTTGTGACGGGATTCCTGCATCTGTGGGAAACTCATAACTACATGCAGTTTCAAATGACACTCGTTTCACCTTGAAAGGCAGTCGTCCTAATAAGGTGGCGATGGCACGTTCCTTTTCACTTATTTGCTGTTCGTTTGCAAGCAGCATTTCTTCCAATTTAAGGCGTCGTGACCGGAATTGGTCTACAGAAAGTCGGGTTACTTCACCTTCTTTCATCAGTTCATCGGTTAAATTATAAGCATCTCTGGCTGTTAGGATGGCTTCGCGTAGCACATATCGCTGTTTATCCAGTCCTATTAATTCAAAATAGTGTGTACCTACTTCTGATATCAATAAGGTGCGTGCCAGACGCATAGCTTCTACAGACTGCATCCAGCGGGATACGGTCGATCGTTTTTTATCGGTTAGCTTACCCCATATGTCAGCTTCCCATTGAAAATTGAGTCCTAGGTTGAAATTCCGGTAGGGATCTGGAATATGTTTGTCTTTTTCTAAATCGGGAGTGTTGGTGGTGCTGTTACCAACTCCGTCCATAGTGTACTCGCCAAAACGTTGTACTCCACCATCAATGCCTAATGAAAGATCGGGCAGCAGCGCTCCTTTTCCTACTCGAACTTGTGAACGGGCAATGGATATCCGTTCTATAGTTTGAAGGAATGAATGATTGTTATTTAACGCTTCGGCTATATAACTTTGCAATAACGTATCTGGAAAAAATGTTTTCCATGACATGGAAGAGATAGTAGTGCTGTCCGTTTCCCTATCCATATAGAACTCGGGTAACTCTATCTTTTCTGTCGGAGTAAGGGAAGGGGCTTTGCAACTTACCATAATCAGACAGAAAGCTCCTATTATTAAACCTGTTTTGTTTATATTGTTATTTTTCATCTTCTTCATCATAGCTGACTTTATTACGGTTAAGATGTGCAGACCAACTCTCGAAAATAAGGTAAAGTCCAGGTACAAGGAAGATTCCTACGAATGTACCGATAAACATACCTCCGGCGGCAGCTGTTCCGATGGAACGGTTGCCCAAAGCACCGGCTCCGCTTGCCATTACCAACGGGATTAGTCCGCATATAAATGCAAAGGATGTCATCAGGATGGGGCGCAGACGGCTTACGGAACCTCTAACGGCAGCATCAAAGATGCTCATTCCCTGTTTGCGGTACTGGTTGGCCATTTCCACAATAAGAATGGCATTTTTGCCTAGCAGACCAATCAACATTACCAAGGCTACTTGGGCATAAATATTATTTTCCAAGCCTGTCAGTTGCAGGAAAAAATAAGAACCGAAGATACCTGCCGGCAATGAAAGTATGACGGGAAAAGGCAGTAACAGACTCTCGTATTGTGCTGCCAGCAACAAATAAACAAACAGCAGGCAGATACCGAAAATAAGAACGGTTTGTCCACCCGAATCTTTCTCTTCACGAGTAACTCCTGACCATTCTATATCATAACCGCGAGGTAATGTCTCTTTGGCAATTTGTTCCACTGCTTCGATAACCTCTCCTGAACTGACTCCTTCGGCAGGTTCACCTGTAATCAAGGCCGAGGTGAACATATTGTAGCGTGTAATCTGGTTAGGACCGAATATACGGTCCATCGTCATAAAGTTAGAGTAGGGTACCATATTCCCGTCCTTGTTCTTGGCATAGAACTTATACAGATCTTCAGGATTCATACGATACTCTGGAGAAGCCTGTAACATCACCTTATACATTTGTCCGAAACGAATAAAGTTGGATGAGTAGAAACTGCCGATATAGGATTGGAGTGTTTCCATGGATTCATTTAGATTTACTCCTAATTTAGCTGCTTTAGCAATATCCACTTTCAGCAGATATTGTGGAAAATTAGGATTGAATCCTGAGGTTGCTCCCACAATGCGCGGATCTTCATTCAGTTTTTCTACTAATGTATTGGCAACATCGGCAAATTCTGCAAAGCTGCCTGCTGTTTTATCTTGTAAACGAAGTTCGAAGCCGCTGGCATTACCGAATCCCGGAACTGTAGGAGGCAGGAAGAACTGAATATCCGCATCTTTGATATGCGAGGTGCGGTCTTTGTATATCTCTATAAGTTCGGCTGCTGTTTGATCGCGTTCACTCCACGGGGTGAGATTAATCATACCCATACCGAAATTGGCACCTTCCGTTTCAGTCATCAAACTATAACCTGCTAATGTGGAGATGCTTTCAATTTCTTTGAAAGGAAGCAATGCAGCTTGTACAGCGTTCAAGGCTTTTTCGCTGCGTTCCAATGTTGCTCCCGGAGGCGCATCTACATTGACATAAATCATACCTTGGTCTTCATTGGGAATAAAGCCTGAAGGAAGTACCTGGCTCATGCCGAAAGTGGCAAGGAAGAAAATAATCAGTGTAGCATAAGTGATTATTTTCCGGCTCAAATACTTGTGTAATCCGATATTGTATTTCTTTTCAAAGCGGTCGTACCGGCGGTTGAAAAAAATAAAGAAACGACGTAGCCATCCTGCTTTTTTCTTCTTTTTTCCATCAGCGGGTTTCAGTAACAAAGCACATAGGGCAGGCGAGAGGGTCAATGCGTTTATTCCTGAGATAACAATGGCTACCGCCAGTGTCAATGAGAATTGCCGATAGAAAATACCTACAGTTCCCTGCATGAAGCCCACCGGAACAAAGACTGCCGACATGACTAGCGTGATGGCAATAATGGCTCCACCGATTTCATTAATAGCTGCTACAGATGCTTTATAAGGAGAGAGTTTCTCATGATGCATCTTTACATGGACAGCCTCTACGACGACTATTGCGTTGTCTACTACAATACCTATTGCGAGCACAAGGGCGAATAAGGTCAACATATTTATGGAGAAGCCCAGCATTTCCATAAAAAAGAATGTACCGACCAATGAAACTGGTACGGCGATAGCCGGAATTAAGGTGGAACGGAAATCTTGTAAAAATATATACACCACAATAAATACCAGTATGAATGCTTCGAGCAGTGTCTTCAGCACTGACTGTATGGAGGCGTCAAGAAAGCGTGATACGTCATAGGAGATATTGTAATCCATGCCAGGCGCAAAACTGCTTTCTTTGATTTCTGCCATTTTGGTTTTAATATTTTGGATGACTTCCCTTGCATTGGAGCCAGGGCGTTGTTTGATCATAATAGATGCCGATGGCCTTCCGTCGGTCATAGAGGTCATGTTATAATCTTCAGAATCGAATTCAATAGTGGCAACGTCTTTCAGACGTAGCAGTGAACCATCGGGAAGAGCTTTCAATACAATCTCTCCATATTCTTCTGCTGTGCTGAACTTTCCGGTATATTGTAATACATATTGCAGTTGTTGGGGTAATTTGTCTGAACTGATACCTGTCTTGCCGGGTGCTGCTTCTATGTTTTGATTACGGATGGCTTCAGTTACATCTTGAGGTACCATGTTGTAGGCGGCCAGCCGATTAGGATTCAACCATACACGCATGGCATAATCACGGCTACCCATGATTTCTACCAAGCCTACACCGTCAATACGTTTTAATTCGCGCAAAATATTGATATCGGCAAAGTTATAAACAAACTTTTCGGTATGTGCACTGTCCGTACTCATGATGTTCAAGTACATCAACATACTGTTTACTTCTTTTTCTGTAATAACTCCGGCACGGATTACTTCTTCAGGCAATTCGTCTAGTACGGTAGTCACACGGTTCTGTACATTTACGGCAGCTACGTCCGGATCGGTTCCCACTTTAAAATAGATAGTAGTAAGGGACATACCGTCGTTGGTACAAACAGTGGTCATGTAGGTCATGCCGGGTACTCCGTTGATGGCACGCTCTAACGGGGTGGCGACTGTTTTAGACATCACATCGGCACTAGCCCCGGTGTATCGGGCGGTTACCGTTACAGATGGGGGTACGATATCGGGAAACTGAGTGATGGGCAGTGTCAAAATAGACAGTACGCCCAAGCAGACGATAATGACGGAGATTACTCCTGAAAGTATCGGTCTTTTTATAAATAGCTTAAACATAAACTGTCCGTTTTATTTTACGATAGGTTGTTTTAATTCAACTTCTTTTCTGATTGCTTCCATATCAATGGTATCAGTCTTGATGGTAATGCCATCTTTCATCATTTGCACTCCCTCGTATACGATGGCAGTGTTAGGAGAGAAGTCTTGTGTCACATAGTAATTATTATAGCGTTCCAGCGGTTGGAAGCTGCGTACTTTTACTACACTGGCACTATCAACGGTATATACATAGGTGAAATCTTGAATTTCGAATGTTGATTTCTGGGGAACTAGGCAGATGTTGTCCATTTGGGTCATCATACGTACTTTTCCAGTCACTCCATGTTTCAGCAGTCCGTCCGGGTTCGGAAAACGGACACGGAAGGCAATGGAGCCGGTTCCTCGTTCAAAGTCACCTTCTACTGTTTCTAATGTGCCTTTGTGGGAGTAGATGGAACCGTCTGACAAAATCAGTTCCACATTATTTTCTTCGTGCTGTTTTTGTCCGCTAAGTTGTTGGCGCTTGTATTCCAGATACTCACTTTCGTTCACTTTATAGTAAGCAAAGATCTCGGAAATATCACTTACGGTAGTCAGTAAGCTTTGCGGATTTACCAGACTTCCCGTCTTATAAGGAATACGGTCTATGTAGCCGTCAAAAGGGGCAGTGATAGTGGTGTAAGAATAATCCATCTGTGAACGTTGCATTTGTGCTTTTGCCTGTTCCACTTTCATTTGGGCTACTTCTTTTTCTTTATTGGCTTGGTCGAGTCGGATTTTTGATAAGATTTGTTTGTCAACCAGCCGGCCTATTCTTTCGGCTTCATAATTTGCCATTTCATATTGTGCCTGTGCTTGTTTGTAATTGGCTTGCGCCTCTTTTACCGTTTCGCTATATTGGTCGGAACTGAGTTGGAATAGGGGCTGTCCTTTTTTGACTTTCTGTCCTTCGTCTACATATATTTGTTGAACAAATCCTTCCACTTTGGGCTTAATTTCTACAAACTGTATAGCTTGCACATCAGCTACATATGAGCGTGGAAACTCAATGGTTGTGGGGTGAAGAATGGTGATGGGAATGAATTCTTTGTGATGTTCCTGCTTGTTGTCCGATTGACCACAAGAGCATAGCAATCCTGTGCATGTACACAGGACCGCAATTTTCTGAAAATTACTCTTCATGAAATTACGAATACAATTTAAAAAGATTAATAATTGAGTTTGAGTAAATAAAAGATCCGGCTTGCATTCAAATCTTTCAGAATACAAGGCCAATATGTATGAATATGCTTTAATGTGACATATTAAATGCGGTACACACAAAAGATAATGTGATGATGTACCACTTTCCCCGGATTTTCACTGACAGGTGTGTAACTTTGTACCGGAACTTGGGGAATAGCAAAAAGATTGACCAGCATGTCGATAGTGCAGGGTAAAAAACGACTGTTTGGCAGTTGTGCACGTCCCGACTGGAAATAATAAGTTTCTTCTCCTCTGTTTTCTTCATTGTTGTCAGAAGGCAGGGTGGGTTGTTCCATCGTTTCTACCATAGCCAGATTGGCATCAATCAGTGGAGCGCATACATCAAATTGTACGAGTAATAACATAATTACGCATACTATTCTTACCACATATTTTTTGATACCGTTGAACATGAAAGATACTTTGTTTGTCAATTCGTTTGCAAATTTAATATAATTGAACACTGTTTTCAAACTAATCATCCAAAATTAGTGAGTTTTAATATATCCTTTCTCTTTTTTGGAACTACTATCCTTTATACTGACTGAAATCTGTTATTTTTGTACTCAGTATTTTAAATAATCAGATAATATTACTTATGTTACAACCCGAATTGAAATTTCGTCGAGATAAAATACGCTATTTAATGGCTCAACAAGGCATTGATGCTGCCCTGATAGCTTGTAATGTAAATTTGCTTTATACGTATGGTGAGATAGTGAACGGCTATCTTTATTTACCGCTTCATTCACCGGCACTTCTCTTTGTAAAACGTCCTAATAATATTGTGGGAGAATTTGTATTCCCTATTCGTAAACCTGAGCAGATAGTGGACTTGTTAAAAGAAAATGGTATACCTGTAGCTTCAAAGATAATGTTGGAAGGCGGGGAACTGCCTTATGCGGACTATATGCGTCTTGCATCTCTTTTTCCTGAATCGGAGGTAGTGGATGGAACTGCTATTATTCGTGAGGCGCGTAGCGTAAAGACTCCGCTGGAGATTGAACTTTTTCGTCGGTCGGCTGCTTTACATGCTCGAGCATATAGTAAGATTCCCGATGTATACCATCCGGGGATGACTGATCGTGAACTATCTGTTGAGGTGGAACGCCTGATGCGACTGGAAGGTTGTCTGGGAATATTCAGAGTATTTGGTCAGAGTATGGAGATATTTATGGGAAGTGTGTTGGCCGGAGATAATGCAGCTACTCCTTCGCCTTATGATTTTGCCTTAGGTGGTAAGGGATTGGACCCGTCTTTGCCCGGAGGAATGAATGGAACTTTGTTGAAAGAGGGGTATAGTGTAATGGTGGATATAGGGGGAAACTTTTACGGATATATGTGTGATATGAGTCGTGTGTTCTCCATTGGAAAATTAAATGATGAGGCTTATGCAGCTCATCAAGTCTGTCTTGAAGTGCAGGATAAGGTTGCCTCTATGACGGCGCCTGGTGTGGTGTGCGAGGATCTTTATAATGCGGCCATTGAGATCGTGACGAAAGCCGGATTTGCCGATCGTTTTATGGGGGTGTCCCAACAGGCACGTTTTATAGGACACGGCATCGGGTTGGAAATCAATGAGGCACCAGTGTTGGCTCCGCGTATCCGGAGGGAGTTGGAAGAGGGAATGGTGTTTGCCCTTGAACCTAAAATCGTATTGCCGGGAGTAGGACCGGTCGGCATTGAAAATTCTTGGGTAGTTACAGAAAACGGAGTCGGCAAACTGACCATTTGTAATGAAGAGATTATAGAGCTTTGATTCCTTGGATGTAAATATTGAAGCGGAAATATTAAAAAAACGAAAAATTTTATGGTTCTTGTTCTAGTGTCATTGGGGGGCAAAGTGAAGAACTTGAATATAAAAAAGATCCCGAAACTAAAAGTTTCGGGATCTTACATGGTTTGAAGTATATTTTTTATTCCCACTCAATGGTCGCATTGGGTTTGGGCGACAGGTCATAGCATACGCGGTTCACATTCTTTACTTCTTTTAGAATACGGTCGGTAATTTTCATCAGAATGGACCAGTCTATCGGTTCGATAGTAGCTGTCATAGCATCTACGGTGTTGACAGCTCGGATAATAACAGGCCAGTCAAATGAACGGGCATTGTCACGCACGCCTACTGATTTGAAATCGGGTACTACGGTGAAATATTGCCATACTTTCTTGTCCAAGCCTGCCAGTTGGAATTCTTCACGCAAGATGGCGTCCGATTCGCGAACAGCTTCCAAGCGGTCACGAGTGATAGCCCCCAAACAGCGCACTCCCAAACCAGGACCAGGGAACGGCTGACGGTAGACCATGTCGTATGGTAAACCAAGTTCCACTCCGCAGGCACGGACTTCGTCTTTGAACAACTGGCGTAAAGGTTCTACTAATTCAAACTGTAAATCCTCGGGTAAGCCACCTACATTGTGATGGGATTTAACCATTTTGGCTGTTTTAGTACCACTTTCTACGATATCAGGATAAATTGTACCTTGTCCCAAAAAGTCGATTCCATTTAGCTTACGGGCTTCCTCTTCGAACACACGAATAAATTCACCACCGATAATCTTGCGTTTCTGCTCCGGATCAGTTACATTTTCCAGTTTACTCAGGAAACGGTCTGTAGCATCCACGTAAATCAAATTAGCGTTCAACTGATTTTTGAAAACTTCAATTACTGCTTCCGATTCACCTTTGCGCATTAATCCATGGTTCACATGTACGCAGACCAGATTATTGCCGATGGCTTTCAGCAACAGGGCTGCTACTACAGAACTGTCTACACCTCCGGAAAGTGCCAATAATACTTTCTTGTCGCCTACCTGGCGGCGGATCAATTCCATCTGGTCATTGACAAAGTTTGTCATATTCCAGTTAGCCTCTGCCTTGCAGGTATCAAAAACAAACGATTGTACAGCATTCTTTATTGCTTCCACATCATCCGTCAGTTGGGGAAGCTTCACTTCGCAACATGCTTTGTCATGACCGGCAGCCATTACGGGGATCCCTGCTTTGTAAATCTCGGGAAGCACGTCAATATCCACTCCGTCAATTACATGGTTGGGACCGCCATTGATAATGACACCCTTTACATTGGGCAATGCTGTCAGCTCGGCGGCTGTGATATCGTGCGGGTAAATTTCACTATATACACCCAAAGCACGAATGGCTCTGGCAAGCACGGTGTTTTCGGTGCTTCCCAAATCCAAGATAACAATCATATCTTGTTTCATTCCGTTATGTTGTTTTTAAGTTATTAGTTGGTTGTCTATTATTCCCACTCAATTGTGGCAGGCGGTTTGGACGAGATATCATAGCATACGCGGTTTACACCTTTTACTTTATTGATTATGTCGTTTGAAACCTTAGCCATAAATTCATAGGGAAGATGAGCCCAGTCGGCGGTCATGGCATCCGTACTAGTTACGGCACGTAGGGCAACGGCACGTTCGTATGTACGTTCGTCCCCCATTACTCCCACACTTTGTACGGGTAGCAAGATTACGCCTGCCTGCCATACTTGGTGGTAAAGGGATGTTTCGTTTCCGTCCGAGTCTTTCACTTTCCAGTCTCTCAATCCTTGGATATAGATATCATCGGCGTCTTGCAGAATACGTACTTTCTCAGGAGTGATATCACCCAAAATACGTACCGCAAGTCCTGGTCCGGGGAATGGATGGCGTGTAATCAGATGTTCCGGCATACCCAGTTCACGACCTACGTGGCGTACTTCATCCTTGAATAGCAGACGCAGAGGCTCGCATAGTTTCAAATTCATTTTTTCGGGCAGTCCACCTACGTTGTGATGACTTTTGATTACAGTGCCGGTGATACTTAATGACTCGATACAGTCAGGATAAATGGTACCTTGTGCCAGCCATTTCACATCTTTAATTTTATGAGCTTCTTCATCGAATACGTCAATAAAACCTTTGCCGATAATCTTACGCTTCTTCTCAGGTTCTTCCACACCTGCCAGTTCACTGAAGAATTTTTGGCTGGCATCCACTCCGATTACATTCAGTCCGAGACATTCATAATCATGGAGTACATTTTTGAATTCGTTCTTACGCAGCATGCCGTGATCTACAAAAATGCAGGTAAGATTCTTGCCTATCGCTTTATTTAATAATACGGCTGCCACAGATGAGTCTACTCCGCCACTCAGTCCCAGTACTACTTTGTCATTTCCCAGTTGCGCTTTCAGTTCGGCTACAGTCGTTTCAATGAAAGAGGCAGCGCTCCAGTCCTGTTTCCCCCCGCAAATGTCGACTACAAAATTTTTCAGAAGCTGGGTTCCGTCTTCACTGTGGAACACTTCCGGGTGGAACTGTACTCCCCATACTTTCTCTTCCTTTATTTGATAAGCAGCGATGGCTACTTTATCTGTTGAAGCGATAATTTTGAAATTCTCCGGAATGGCGGGG
>OGQN01002089.1_pt1 | contig 14804 bp, 7 predicted proteins | sample 1553231 | NCBI WGS metagenome assembly OGQN01 (sample SAMEA2579950, study PRJEB22360) | human gut metagenome | biome: human gut; feature: human-associated habitat; material: faeces | place: Denmark | collected 2008/2010 | reverse complement strand
TGCTCGACAAGCAGGAGGTCAGCGGTTCAAATCCGCTTGTTCCCACCAATGAAAATCAGACAGTTGCAGAAATGCAGCTGTCTGATTTTTATGTGTGCTATTCTCGTGTATTTCAGCGTTTTTCAGCTGCCGGGTTAAGCCGGAAGTCAAACCGGGAAACTACTTGGCGACAACTGTGCGCATTCTGTGCTGCAAGTCAAAAATGCTTGCAAACGGAGCAGATCTGTTGATGACTCGGTGGTCAATGCGTTGGTTGTGGATGGCGAAGCCGTCTTGGAAAATGGAAATCGGTGAGGCGGGAAGGGGCGATCTGTTTTCCTCGGGTTGTCCCGGGAAAATAGCTATTCCGGGGTTTATGAGGCAGAAAAGATGGCAAAGGCGTTGTACCGAGCGGGAGCCGGTGCCTTATGCCATTCGAGACGCCTAAAACAACCCGATCTATCTCCTTCCCGGACTTTTATTCCGGCATAGTTGCAAATCTCATTTTTTTGATTTAAATTTATATGCGGAATAATACATAGTACTTAATAAATCCGGGTTCGTTTGCCGTCGATCGGTTGTCGTGCGATTGCAGCGGCCCGGAATGTTTTTATGGCGAGTGGATGGTTCCTGATTTATAATAGTATTGTGTAATATACCCGATTGCGTCACGATCTCACTGTAATAGCCTATGAAATTCATATCGGTACGAAGTACGTTGATATTTATCGTTTGTGCAGGTATCGCGATCTCTTCCCCGGCGCAATCCGGGGCAGCCCTGCCCTTGCCGCCGGATTCGGTTCGGGAGAGGGTTGCGAGCCGGACTCAGATTCAGCTCCGCCTGACGCTCGACAAGGCGATCTATTCGGCGCAAAACCATTCGATCGCCGCGATGGTCGCCAAATATACGTTTCTCTCCTCGTACTGGTCGTTCCGCTCCTACCAGGCGAGCCGGCTTCCGTCGCTCAACCTGAGCGGCGAGGTGCTGAGTTTCGACCGTTCGCTGCGCCTGTTGCAGGATTACGACACCGGAGAGATGCGTTATCTGGAGAACTACAACCTGCAAAACACACTGGGACTCGCCATCCAGCAGAATATCACCCTGACGGGCGGCACCCTCAGGCTCTATTCGTCGCTCAACCGCCTCGACCAGTTCGCCCCCAAGGAATCGAAATCCTATTATTCGCAGCCTATCACGCTTTCCTATACCCAGCCGCTCTTTGCCTACAACAGCTTCAGGTGGAACAAGAAGATCGCCCCGAAAGAGTACGAACTGGCCAAACGCACCTACATCGAAGCCATGGAGGACATCACGGTGCAGGCCGTGAGTTACTATTTCAGCTTGCTGCTGAGCAAAACCAGGCATACCATCGCCGTCAAGAACTACGGCAATACCAAATCCCTCTATTCCATCGCCGAAGAGCGGTTGAAACTGGGGAGCATCACCAACGACGAGCTGCTCCAGTTGCAATTGCGCATGCTCAACGACAGCCTGGCGATCAACGACACGGCACTGGCCGTCCGCGAACAGCGTATGCGGTTCAACTCTTACCTGCGTTACAGCGAGAACGTCGATATAGACCCGGTGTTAGACGACCGTATCCCCGCCATCGAGGTCGACTATGCGACCGTACTGGACAAGGCCCTGGAAAATTCGTCGTTCAATGCCAGCAACCAACTGCGGACGCTCAATGCCGAGGCGGGCATCGCCAAGGCCAAGGCCGAACGGGGCGCTACGGCTACGATAAATGCCCGGTTCGGATTGTCCCAGACCGGCGAGGAGTTCCGGACGGCCTATTCGAACCTGCTCGACCAGGAGGTCATCGGACTCCAGTTTTCCATCCCGCTTTTCGACTGGGGCATGGGCAAGGGGCGCGTCCGTATGGCCAAGGCGCGGGCCGACATGGTACGCAACCAGATCGAGCAGGACGAAACCGATTACCGGCACACAATCTATACGCTCATCGAACAATTCCATAACCAGCGGAACCAGTGCGTCGTGGCCGCCCGGGCACGGGAGGTCGCTGAAAGCCGCTATGCCATCGCGATGGAGAATTTCAGGCGGGGGACGGTGTCCGTTACGGACATGAATACGGCGCAGACCGAAAAAGACCAGGCCAGCCAGACCTACGTGTCGGCACTGGCCGATTTCTGGAGCTACTATTACTCGCTGCGCCGCAAGACCCTTTACGACTTCATTTCCCACACTGATATCGGCGCCGAGTTCGACCGCCTCATTGAAGAATAACCCTTGCCATGAAACAATACTACCCCTATTTGCTTTGTGCGGTGCTCCTTGCGGGCTGCGGCAAAACGAAGAACGAAAAGACGGATGCGGCACAGGATCGCATGCAGCACCGCATCGAACGCAACGAAGTCACGGTGGATACGCTGCAAAGGCGCGACTTCATGCGGGAGCTGATCAGCAACGGACGGCTGGGAGCCTCGAAGCGCAGCACGCTCTCCTTCGAGGTTTCGGGAACCATCGCGGCGATAGCTGCGAAGAACGGTTCCCGCGTAGGCGCCGGGGAGCCGATCGCCCGCATCGACACGAGCGACTATGCCCTTCAGCTGCATAAGGCGCGGCTGGCGTTGGACAAGGCGCGGCTGGGGTTTTACGATGTGTTGGTCGGGCTGGGCTATCAGGCCGGCGACACGGTCACCCCTCCGGCCGAAGTCGTGCAGCTGGCACGCATCCGCTCGGGGTATGCCGATGCCACGGCATCGTTGCTCAGCGCCCGCCGCAGCCTGGCTCACTGTACCCTGCGGGCTCCCTTTGCGGGAAAGGTCGCCGATGTGGAACAGCAGGTCTATGAGAAATCGAAAGGCGAATTCTGCACCCTGCTGGACGACAGCCGGCTGGACGTCCGCTTCTCTGTCCTCGAATCCGAATACGGGTTGCTCCGTCCGGGGCAGGAGATCGGCGTCAGCCCGTTCGCCGACCTGCGCAAGGAGGTGAAAGGACGCATTACGGCGATCAACCCTTCGATCGATGTGCACGGACAGGTGCAGGTCGATGCCGAAGTGGTCAACGACGGCACGCTGGCCGACGGGATGAACGTCCGGGTGGCGGTGCGGCAAAAGGTGCCCGGGCAACTGGTCGTGCCGAAGAGCGCGGTGGTCATCCGCGACAATCTCGAAGTGCTGTTCCGCTACAAGGACGGCCGGGCGCAATGGACTTACGTACATACCTCGCTGGCCAACAGTCGGGAGTATGTGGTCGAAGCGAATCTGGACCGCGGAGCGGAACTCAACCCCGGCGACCTGGTGATCGTTTCGGGGAACCTGAATCTGGCCGACGGCTCGGAGGTCTCGCTCGGCGGGAAACAATAACACCGCACCCATGTTACGCAAACTCCTCGACCGGCCTATCGCCGTGACGATGATCGCCGTCGTCCTGCTCATCCTGGGCATCGTCAGCAGCCGCCTGCTGCCGGTGTCGCTCGTGCCGGATGTCGACGCGCCGTATATCACGGTGCAGATCCCCGCGCAGGGGCTTTCGGCCCGGCAGCTGGATGAAACCGTCATCACCCCGCTGCGGCAGCAACTCATCCAGTTGTCGCAGTTGACCGACCTGCGCAGCGAGGCCCGCGAAGGAAGCGGCATTATCCACCTGACCTTCGAGCAGGGCTCGGACATCGACTACCTGTTCATCGAGGTGAACGAGAAGATCGACCGTTCGACGACTTCCCTGCCCCGCGATGTGGAGCGCCCGAAGGTAATCAAGGCGAGCGTCACCGACATCCCGGCCTTCTACATCAACCTCACCGTACGGGGGGATCAACCGGCCGGGCACCGGGACGAACTGCATCCCGTATCCGACCGGTTCGCGGCGCTGAGCCGTTTTGCCTCGCAGGTCATCACCAAGCGCATCGAGCAGTTGCCCGAGGTGGCCATGGTCGACCTGAGCGGCACCGTTGCCCCGGAACTGCTGGTTATCCCCGACGAGGCGAAACTCCGCCAGGCGGGCATCACCATCGCCGCCGTCGAGGGGGCGTTGCGCCGGGCGAACGTAACCCTGGGGAGCCTTGCCATCCGGGACGGGGAATACCAGTACAACGTGAAATTCCGGTCGGCGATAAACGGAAGGAAGGATATAGAGGATATTTTTCTGAAAATCAACGGCCGGTTGTTCCGCCTCAAGGAACTGGCTGCGGTCGTCGAGCATCCCCGCAAACGGCAGGGCATGGTGTTTTCGGACGGCCGCAATGCCGTGTCGCTGGCGGTCGTCAAGCAGGCGGACGCCCGGATGTCGAAGCTCAAGGACGAGCTCGACAAGCAACTCCGGCAGTTCCGTTACGACTATCCGGACGTGGAATTCACCGTCACGCGCGACCAGACCGAACTGCTCGATTATTCGATCTCGAATCTGGTGAACAACATCATCACGGGGGCATTGCTGGCCTGCGTCATCATCTTCTTTTTCATGCGCGACATGAAGTCGCCGATGCTGGTGATCCTGACCATTCCCGTGACGCTGATTATCTCGATCCTGGTTTTCTACCTGCTGCATATCTCGATCAACATCATCTCCCTGTCGGGACTGGTGCTGGGCATCGGTATGATGGTCGACAATTCGATCATCGTCATCGACAACATCACGGCCCGCTGGATACGCGGGGAGCAGCTGGCCGGTGCCGTCACGCAGGGCACCAAGGAAGTCATGGTTCCCATGCTGTCGTCCGTGCTGACGACCTGCGCGGTATTCGTCCCGCTGATCTTCCTCAACGGCATGGCGGGGGCGCTCTTCTACGACCAGGCGATGGCCGTAGCCATCACGCTGTTCGTCGCCTACGGGGTCTCCGTCACACTGTTGCCGGTTTATTACCGCTGGTGGTACAGCCGGCAGCAGGCCTTCCGGCCTACGCCGTGGCTCGCGTTCTTCTCCTTCGACCGGATCATCGACAGGTACGACGTCATCCTGAAATGGTTTTTCCGCCGTCGCGGGCTGATGTGGGGCATTTATGTCGTCGCGGTACTGGGGCTGGCGGGACTCTTTTGGGTGATCGACAAGGAACGGCTGCCGGCGATGACTTACAGCGACATGTTAGTCCGCATCGATTGGAACGACCGCATCTCGGCCGAGGAGAACGCCCGCAGGACGGAAAACCTCGTCGCCTCGCTGGGGGATCGCATCCTTCAATCCACGGTCATGGCGGGCGTCCAGCAGTTCGTCCTTTCGCATACCGAGGAGAACGGGGTAGCCGAGGCCACGGTTTACCTCAAGTGCCATGAACCGGACGACGTGGCACCCGTTCAGGATGCCATCCGCGGCTATCTGGCGGCGAACGCCCCTGCGGCCCGCTGTTCGTTCGGCGTTTCGGGCAACGTATTCGACATGATCTTCGCCGAGCGGGAAGCCGTGCTCACCGCACGCCTGCGTTCGACGACCGGGCGCAGTGCCGACCCGGAACAGTTGCAACGGCTGCTCGGCCGCATACGGGATGCGCTGCCGGGGCAGGAAATCCCGCCGGTCGCCATGCAGGAGGACATTCTCTACATCGCACAGCCCGACCGGATGGCGTTGTACGGCGTGACCTACAACGACCTCATAGCCGCGCTGCGCAATGCGCTCAACGAGAATACGCTTTTCACGGTTACCACGGGCGACGAATCGTTGCCGGTCGTGATCGGCAACGACTTGCGCAGCCTGGACGATCTGCTCGGCAATACGTTCATCCATACCCCCGAGGCTGAAATCCCGGTCGGCATCCTGATGCGCCAGACAATGACCCGCGACCTGAAACATGTCGTGGCCGGGGCCGAGGGTAACTATTACCCGCTCGACCTCGCGCCCCGGGCCAAGGATGTCCCGGCCGTCATCGGCACGATCCGGGGCTGTGTGGCGGAGGACGGGCATTTCGAGGTGAGCTTCAGCGGCAGCTATTTTTCGAACCGCGGCATAGTGGGGCAGCTCGCCGGGGTGCTTGCCGTCGCCCTGCTGCTGCTGTTCTTCATCCTGGCCGCACAATTCGAATCGCTCGTCCAGCCATGGATCATCCTCTCGGAGATCGTCATCGACCTCTTCGGGGCACTCGTCGTCCTCTGGGCATTCGGGCAGACGCTGAACCTGATGTCGATGATCGGACTGATCGTGGTTTGCGGCATCGTGATCAACGACTCGATCCTCAAGATCGACACGATCAATACGCTGCGGCGTCAGGGCATGGGGCTCAAGCATGCCATCATGGAGGCCGGGCGGAGGCGCCTGAAAGCCATCGTCATGACCTCGCTCACGATGATCCTGGCCGTAGCGCCGTTCCTGTCGCACGGCGACATGGGCTCCGACCTGCAGCTCCCGATGTCGCTGACCATCATCAGCGGAATGATTGTGGGTACGCTGGTGAGCGTATTCTTCATCCCGCTGGCTTATTACGAGATTTACCGACCCCGCCGATGAACGTCCCGCGACCCATACCTCCGTCGCGGAGGGGCATCCCCGCATTTTCGGTGCTGCTGATCATGGCGGCGCTGGCGGTCATCGGGGCGGCCATGCTGCCCATGCTCAATATCCAGTATACGCCGTCGGAGGCCGGGCGAAGGATCGACATCTATTTCTCCTGGCCGGACGCCTCGGCGCGCCTGATCGAGCAGAGCGCCACCTCGCGTATCGAAGGCGCCATGTCGACCGTCGCGGGGTGCGAGAACGTCTCCTCCCGCTCGGCCAAGGGCTACGGCAATATCTCGGTCGCATTCCGTAAGGGAACGGACATGGAAGCCGCCCGTTTCGAAGTCGCGTCGGCGATCCGGAATCTCTATGGCAAGTTGCCGCAGGAAATTTCCTATCCCTATATTTCGCTCGCCACCTCCGGCAGCCGCGAATCCGAGACGCTGGTCTATACGATCAAGGCCGACCTGCCCTCCGAACGCATCGAAGAGTATGTGAAGGCCCACGTCTCGACCCCGCTGTCGCAGGTCGAGGGGGTCGGGCGGGTCGTGCTGTCGGGTGTCACCCCCTTCGAATGGGTCGTCACGTTCCTCCCCAAGGCAATGGAGGCCGCCGGGATCACGGCCTCGGATCTTGCCCTGGCATTCCAGAATTATTTCCGCAGCGACGTGATCGGTATGACGGCGCTCCCGCAAGCCGACGGCAGCGAGCGGAGCATCGTGCTGAAGCTCCGCAACCGTGCCGGGCTCGATTTCGGGGAGATTCCCGTCGCGCGCCGCAACGGCCGCATCTACTACCTGCGCGATTTCGCCACGGCGCGCTGGCGCGAAGCGCTCCCGACGAGCTATTTCCGCATCAACGGCCTCAATACGATCAACCTCTCGGTGGTCGGCGATCCGCACACGAATATCCTGAAGGTCGCCTCTTCGGTCAAGGCGGAGATGCAGCGCCTTCAAGCCTCCTTCCCGGCCGAACTGTCCGCGACGCTGACCTACGACGCTTCGCAGTACGTCTCGGGGGAACTGCATAAAATCTACGTCCGCGCGCTGCTCTGCGTCGCCATCCTGCTGTTGTTCGTCTATCTGGTCAGCCGGGATTTCCGCTATCTGCTGATCATCATGGCGACGCTCGTGGTCAATATCCTGGTCGCCGTGGTCTTTTACAACCTGCTCCGGCTGGATATCCATATTTATACGCTCGCCGGGATCACGGTCTCGCTGGGGATCATCATCGACACGTCGATCATCATGGTCGATCATTACAGCTACTACCGCGACCGGCGGATATTCGTTTCCATCCTCGGGGCGCTGCTGACGACGATCGGTGCGTTGGGAATCGTCTGGCTGTTGCCCGAGGAGCAGCAGGCCAACCTGACCGACTTTTCGCTGGTGATCGTCGTCAACCTGGTCGTATCCCTGCTCGTCGCACTGCTGTTCATCCCGTCGTTGCTCGATAAATTTCCGCTGGGGCGCAGCATGACGGGTGCGTCCGTGCGCCGCCGGAGGCTCGTCGTGCGGTTTTCACGCGGGTACGGGCAGTTCATCGCCTGGGGACGCAGGCACCGCTGGATCTTCGTCGTGGCGCTGGTATGGGGGTTCGGCATCCCGACGTTCCTGCTGCCCGACAAGATCGCCGAAAGCAAGGACGGGAAGCTCTCCGTATGGGCCGAAGCCTACAACGGCATCATGGGGAGCCAGGCCGTTTCCGAGCACCGTCCCGTGATCGACAAAGTCTTCGGGTCGTCGCTGCACCTGTTCCGCACCGCGACCAACCGGTACGATAATTTCCGCACGCCGGAGCAGAAACGCCTCTATGTCAGCGCGGGAATGGCCGAAGGGTGTACCGTCCAGCAGCTCAACGAGGTCGTGCGGCATATGGAAAACTACATCAGCCGTTTCGATCAGGTCGACATGTTCCGCACGCGCATCACCTCCTACGATAACGCACAGATCGAGATCACGTTCAAACCCGAATTCGAATACGGCCCGTTCCCGGCGATGCTCAAACAGGAGCTTACCTCCGCGGCGATCAACTTCGGCGGCGCGACCTGGTACATCCGGGGCATCGACGACAACACGTTCAACAACAACGTCGTCAACAACTACCGTTCGAACCAGTTCCGGCTCAAAGGCTACAATTACGACCAGCTCTCGGCCTATGCCGACGCGCTGATCGATACCCTGTCCCGGAACCGCCGCGTCTCCAATCCCGAGATCATGGACGGCAACGCATGGTCGCTGCCCCACAACGAATTCAACATCCGCTACGACGACGAACGAATCGCCGCCGCGGGGCTCGACGTGGCCGATTATTACGGGATGCTCAGTACGATGCTTTTCAGATCGCGGCTGTCGCCGGTTTACAATGGCGAGGAACTCCAGCAGGTCGTGCTCGAATCGGGTGACTGCGACCGTTTCGACCGCTGGCATGTGGCCAATGCCCAGGTACGCATCGACTCGCGGCAGACGAAACTCGCGGCGGTCGGATCCATCCGAAAAAAACAGCGCACGGGCGTCTCCATCAGCCGCGACAGGCAGTCGTATCAGATATTGGTCGGGTACGATTTCATCGGGTCGTACGAACTTGGGAGGCGGCTGATCGAACGTACCGTCAAGCAATTCAACGAGGAGATTCTGCCCATCGGTTTTCGGGTCGATTCGCCGTCGTCCGGGTTCTGGCAGGAGGAGAAACAACTGCAGGTGTGGCTCATACTGCTGGTCGTCGCGATAATATATACCATGTGCGCCGTCATCTTCGAATCCCTGCGCAAACCCGTCGTCATCATCCTGATGATCCCCGTCTCGTTCATCGGGGTGTTCCTCACGTTCGGCTGGTCGGATTTCGTCTTCGACCAGGGCGGGTTCGCCGCTTTCGTCCTGCTGTGCGGTATTGTGGTCAACGCCGGCATCTACCTGATCAACGAGCAGAACAACTGGGCCGATGTTTCGCACCAGCATGGGATCCGGCTCTACCTGAAGGCGTATAACCACAAGATCATTCCCATCATGCTCACCATCCTGTCGACCGTGCTGGGCCTGGTGCCGTTCCTGTACGACGGCCCGGAGGAGGTTTTCTGGTTCGCATTCGCCATGGCCGCCATCAGCGGGACGTTGTTCTCGATCGTGGCCCTGGTCGTCTATCTGCCGGTTTTCCTGCCGATGCGGCGTAAAACCTGCAACCTGCCATGACGCGGTGCCCACATCCGCTCCTGCGTTATCCGCTGGCGTTTCTGTTCGTGGTCGCCGCCTGGTTCCTGCTGGTTCCTGCGCTCGACATGCCCGTGCAGGAGTTGCAGGGGAATGTCCTCCTGTCGCTACGGGCGACCGCGGCCCTGACAGCCCTGGCGGCCTGTTACTATCTGTGCTACCTGCCCCGCCTGTATGTGAACCGTACGGATATGTATGCGATCTTGTTCCTGGGCTGGGTTACGGCAGGCAGGTTCCTGTGGCCCGGGTTGGCTTCGGCGGTCAGGTATGACGAGTTGCTGCAGGCCGCGATGCTCTACGCCGCCTTGCGGATCATCTTTACGGCCGAGCGGCGGACAATGACACTCCTGCTCATGCTTTTATGCGTACTGGGCATTTATGAAGCATGGGTCGGCATCCGTCAGATCTACGGGTTCGCGCAGTCCAACCACGGGCTGTTCAGAATAACCGGCACGCTTTTCAACCCGGGCCCGTATGCGGGGTTCATCGCCCCCGTATTCGTGTGTGCCGCGGCCTGTGTCGCCAGATACCGGTTTGCCGAACGGGCGTTGCGAACGTGGGGCTCGCTGCGGCGCCTGCGTGCCGGAGTCCTGCTGTGGGGCGTGGCGCCTTACCTGCTCGGCTGGGTTGCGGCGCTGATGACGGTCGTCGTCCTTCCGGCGTCGATGAGCAGGGCCGCGCTGGTCGCCGCCGCCGTGGGCTGCGGGGCCTTGGCATTCCGCGTGTGGAATGTCCGGGGACGCTTCCGGTACGTTTACCGTGCGCATCCGTTGCGCGTGGGGGTACTTTCGGGGCTGGCTGTGCTGCTCCTCGCGGGCATCGGGGCCGGGGCATACCATATCAAGCGCCCTTCGGCCGAGGGACGCCTGCTGATGTGGAAGATCGACACGCGGATCATGCTCCGCCATCCGCTCTGCGGGGGCGGGATCGGAAATTTCGCAGGCGCGTTCGGCGAAGAACAGGCACGTTACTTCGCCTCGGAAGAGCGTCCGAAAGCCGAAACTCAGGTCGCCGGATGCCCCGAGGCGGGATTCAACGAATTCCTGCAGACCGGGGCGGAAACTGGGGCAGTAGGCCTTGTGTTGCTGTTGCTGATAACGGGAAGCGCAATCGTGAGCCAGCTCAGGCGCGGGGCGCCCTTCGGTTACGGGCTGCTGGCAGCGGCAGTTTTCGCCTGCTTCTCCTATCCGTGGGGCGTGTTGCCATTGCGGCTGCTGTTCGTCGTATTGCTTGCCGGGACGTGCTCGAAACGGGTTGTCCCGATCCCCGGGCGGGGGCATGTCGTCGTGTTGCTGGCACTTGCGGGATGTCTCGTATGCTGGACGGGATTGTACAGCCGCTATGCCCGTCGTGTGGAAGCCCGGCGGCAATGGAGCGAGATCCGCATCTGGCCGAATTCCGGACGGTACGACTACCTGGTCGAAGACGGGCCCCGTTACCACGACGCTCTGCAGGGCGACTTTCGGTTTTTATACGACTACGGCTATGCGCTGCACAAAACGGGCAGCTACCGGCAAAGCAATGAAATCCTGCGTGAGGGGATGCGGATCAGCAGCGACCCGATGTTCTGGAATATCGCGGGGCGAAATTACGAAATGTTGGGGGATGTCGCGGCTGCCGAGCTGGCCTATCTCCATGCGCACCGTATGATCCCGGATCGGGTTTACCCGCTTTACCTGCTTGCGAAACTCTACCTTGCGGATGGGCAGACGGAAAAGGCGTTCGCCACGGCATGCCGGGTCATTGCGCATAAGCCCAAGGTCGAATCGGTACAGACGCGGGAGATGCAGGCAGAACTGCGCAAATTGTTGGAAATGCCCCCTTCGGGCGAAATACGGGAGTAATATGCGACGGGTTTTCAACTATATCTTTTGGGTATCCGCAAGTGCCTGCATGCTTTTCGCGGGATGGCTGCTCGTGCGGATTTTCTGCTGCGACCAGTTCGTCGTCCCGTCGGAGTCGATGATGCCGGCCTTGTTGCCCGGGGATCGGATCCTGGTCAATAAACTGCTTGCCGGGAGCCGCATTTACAGCAAACTCGAGTTCCGGCAGGATGTTCCGCTCCGTTCGTTCCGCATGCCCGGCCTCAGAGGGGTGCGTGTCAATGACGTGGTGGTCTTTAATGCCCCGCACGGGTACGACCGGGATCGCATAGAGTTCCGGATCAACTATGTCTATGCCAAACGTTGTGTCGGGATGCCCGGCGACAGCATTGCCATCCGGAACGGATATTTCTGTAATAATCGTTACAAGGGGGTTATCGGCGATGCCGTGCAGCAGGGACGGCTGGCTGCGATTCCGGATTCGTTGTTGCCGCCCAACGTACTGCGCGCCTTGCCTTTCGATGACCGGCGCTACGGGTGGACGATCAAAAATATGGGACCTCTATATATTCCCCGTGCCGGCGACAGGGTCGAACTCGACTCACTGAATTATGAGCTGTACCGACTTGTCGTGGAATATGAGACAGGCGGGGCGCTGACCTGCGACGGGAACCTCCTGCGGCTCGACGGCGAGGCGATCTCGACCTATGAATTCCGGGAAAACTATTATTTCTTCTGCGGCGACAATGTAATCAATTCTAAGGATTGCCGCTATTTAGGCTTTGTTCCCGAGGAGTTCATCATCGGTGTGGCCTGCCGCATTACCTATTCCGAAGATCCCCTCACCGGGGTGGAACGTCCCGGGCGATGGTGGAAGGCGGTCGAATGAACCGACGGGCGGATCATTCCTTGATTGTCAACTCTTCGGCGCGGAGTTTTGGGACGTAATGCGTGCCGTTTTCGCGGTAATAGGTGTGGCTGTCGCTGGGGCCTATGGGCACCAATTCGATCTTTTCGATGCCTTTGCCGACGGCGAGGATCAGCAGCGGTTCGTAGGCCAGGTGGAATTCCTGTTTGATCCGCTCCTTGTCGAATGCGCCGATGCAGATGCCGTTCAGGCCGATCTCCGCTGCCTGGAGCAGCATGCTCTGGGCCGAGATGCCCAAATCCATGTCGACGTAGCGGTTCTCTTCGACCGTCGAGCAGATGATGATAAAGGCATTCGGCTCGGTACCCGGAAAGGGCAGGCGGAGTGCGGGCAGGGCTCCGCCAAGGCGGATGTGCGGCAGGACTTTGTGGGCTTCGTCCGCCAGCACGGGGCGGAACCGGAGCACTTGCTGGTTGCGCGCCGAGGGGATCCTGGTATTTACCTCGATCATGCGCCGGAGCTGATCCTCGCGTACGACGAACCCGGTGTCGTAACCGCGGTGGCTGCGGTTTTTCAGCAGTAACCGTCCCAATGTCGCCAGCGGCCTGCGGTTGCTCTGCCCCGATGCCTTGCGGGCCATGTACTCTTCCATTTTTCTGCCTAAATAATCGTCTGCCATTTTTGCCCCTCCGTTTGTGACGTGAGGCAAAGATACGAAAAATAGCCTGGAAACGGTTGCTGTGCTGGCAATCTTTTTCCGGGAATTCGGCCGCTTCCCCTCCTTCATGTGTGCGGTTCCCTGTTCTCTTTGCGTGCTTCGCCTTCCTCCTTTTTCATACGGTCCCTCCGTTTCTTATCCGGTGCCCCCTCCCTCCCTGTGTAAATAAAAAGCGGGCAGCCACAGGGCTGCCCGCTCGATAGATGCGGCCGGGAGGGTCAATAACCCTCGGCTTCGGTGAAATCGTTGCTCTCGTTGAAGCGCGTCTGCGTGTAGGCATGGTTGAAACTGTCGGTCGCACGAACCACGATGCCGGTCGCTTCGGGATTTTTCAGCTTGCACTGGTATTGGTGGTAGCAGGGGCTGGTGCCGCTTTCCACCGGATGTTTCTTGACCCCGATGTGGTAGCCGCGGATCCAGCGGTCGCCGTAGTTCTGCGCCATCGCCGTCATGGCGCTCCACGTCTTGCCGCCGTCTTCGGACAGTTCGACTTTCCAGGTCGTGCCGTCCATCCCGGAAGTGAAGACGTTGGCTACGACCACGTCCGCCCCGACATCGTATTTGTAGGTCGCATAGGGGCCTGCGAACTCGGCGTTGCCGCGATAGAGCCGTATCTGGTAGTCGTCGGCGCGCTGCGAGGCCTTGAAATAGGTGTCGATGATTTTCGTGCCGTCGATCTCGTAGACCATGAACCCGTTGGGCGTGCCGTCGCCTCCGCATGTCGAACGCCAGAAATAACCGCACGTGCCGCCGTGAATGCGTTCGAAAATATTGTGCGAACGCATGTGGTAAGGCTGGAAATAGTGCGTATGGGCGCACATCAGGGTGGGGTTCTTATACCTGGAGATCATGTCGAGCACCTTTTTGCGGTTGAGGTAGCCCGTGTTGTCGCGCAGCGGGATGTGGTAGTAGAGGATTACCATTTTATCCGTCGGGACGAAGCTCAGGTCTTTCTCCAGCCATGCCACCTGCTCGTCGGTGAAACCGCCCGTGTATTCCGTGCCGGTGAAGATGATGTTGTCCATCGCTATGAAATGCACGTCGCCGCGGTTGAACGAGTACCAGCGCGGCCCGAGCACGTCGCGGTAGGTGTCGCCCGTATAGTCCACCGAACTCTTGTCGTGGTTGCCGATCGTGGTGAAGAACGGGACGCCCGTTTCACCGAAGGCGCGTTTCATCGAGGTGAAGGTCTGGGCGTCGCCTTTACCCAGGATGTCGCCCAGAGCGATGCCGACCTGCGGGATCGAGTATTTCGCGCTGATCTTTTTCACATCGGGTACGGCTTCCGTGCGGAACCGCTGGATATGGTCGCTGTTGTCGGGCTGCGGGTCTCCCAGCCCGAAGAGCAGGAACCGTTTGTCGCTTTGGGTGAGTTTGGTGAGCGTGAAGTCCGCCCGGTAGGGTTTCGAACTGCTTCCGGTGACGGAGTTGGCTGCCTGGTAGGCACCCTGGTAGGAGCCGAAGTTCGCCTGTGCCGGGATTTCGTAGCCCGAAGGTACCGAAATGAATACGTGCTTGGCGCTGGGGTCGCGCACGATCTGGTAGACGCCCTTCTTGTCGCTCGCCACGACGCTGTACCCGTCGCTCACGACGACCCCTTCGAGGGGGTTGCCCTCCTTGTCGCTTACCAGTCCGTAGAGGGTGATGCCCTTGTCGGGCGTGATCTCCGTCGTGCCGTTTCCGTTGCCGTCGTCGGGCTTGGGGAGCTCGGTGAGCATTTTGTCGTCTCCCTCGCACGCCATCATCGTTGCGGCTATCAGGGCCGTGAGCGCGAGGCTGAGCGTCCTGCGGAGCCGTGTGAAGATTGAATCGTTTTTCATAG
>OGQN01002067.1_pt1 | contig 14927 bp, 9 predicted proteins | sample 1553231 | NCBI WGS metagenome assembly OGQN01 (sample SAMEA2579950, study PRJEB22360) | human gut metagenome | biome: human gut; feature: human-associated habitat; material: faeces | place: Denmark | collected 2008/2010 | reverse complement strand
CATCATACCCGCCAATGTCTGTGGGGGCTGCCCCTATGGATTTCAGTGCAAGAACTACCCTGGAATACTCTGTGTATTTATGATCGCTTAAGATCCCGTCATTTTCTTTCAGGTATTTCTCCACATTTGCCCTGTATTTTTCAAAATAATCGTCTGGCAGTGATGCCTCCCCTCTGGCAAGGGGCATCACTGTCCATTCTCCCCCAATGGAAGCAACTGTCGGGTCTGTCACGATCCCCGTCTCATAATCTGCTGTTTTCTGGATCACCTCTTCCAGGGAATCCCCTTTTGCACTGACAGCCACTCCCGAAGTACAGAAAAGAGCCGCACCTAAAAATACCGCAATTCCCCTTGTACCTTGTTTTCTTCTGTTTGTCATTCCCGGTTTCTTCATATGCAGGCTCCTTTTCATATACTATGATGTTTGGGCAAAAACCCTCAACTATGTTTCAACTGTGTTACTTTGCTTTGCCGGTCACTCTATTAGACCAGGTACTGTAGACTTTCTTTCCGCCGATCACCTTAAAGGACCGGATACGGAAATAGTAGCCTTTGTTCTTCTTAAGTTTTGATACCGTATATGCGGAAGTCTTTGCATTGACTGCCTTTATGGTCTTGTAACCGGATTTCTTTCTGGTGCTCATCTGCACTTCATATCCCTGTACACCGGAAACTTTCTTCCAGTATACTTTAAGACTCCTTGCTTTTCCTTTCTTTACGGAAGTCGCCTTTGGTGTGGAAGGCAGGGTATACGCATTTTTCAGAACCTGCTGGCGTCCGGTCACTGTCTTTTTCCCTTTCTTATATAAAGAAGTAACTGTGATCTTATAAGCAGTTCCTGCTGTCAGCTTCTGTTTGCCGACCTTCTTGATGGTATAGGAAGTGGTCTTGCTGCTCACATCAGCGACCTTTGTATTCTTCTTAAACTTGCCGCCCTGAATGGAGATCCGGTATCCGGATACAGAGGCTTCCCTCTTCCAGGATATTTTCATGGCAGATGCAGACACCGCTGACTGTTTCACTCCTGCCGCTGGTGTTGGTGCAGCGGTTGGTTTCGGTGTGGCAGTTGGCTTTGGTGTTGCTGTCGGTATTGGTGTGGCAGTCGGTTTCGGTGCCTTTTTCTCCAGTTCACTGTAACGCTCTTCTGCGTATTCCAGGTAATCTACTTTCTGGGCATCAACATTCCGGTATGCCACAGAACCTTTTTCAAGGGCATCGTAAGCCTTTCTTGCTGCCAGAATCTTCTTGTGGCATTCTTCCGTATAAACAACATCTTTGTCAGAAGAACCGATGGCATCAATAAGATCTTCCACCTGTTTCACCTTCGCTACCGTTTCCCGGTCTGCCTTGATCAGAAACTGTATGGAATCCTGGACAAAACGGTTTTCCCTTGAAAAGGCAGTCACTGTCACAAGCTCATCTTTTGAGATATATTCATTGGCATGGAGTCTTCCCTGGTAGTCCATATAAGCTGCGGAACCGTCCACTCTCCAACGGATAGACTTCTGTGCTGCGGAAGCCGGGAGGATCTCTGCTTTCAGCTGAATACTCTCGCCTACATTTAACTCTGTCTTGTTGCTTTCTGCTGAAATCTCAATGGAGCTTACCGCTACCGGTGTACTGCTCTCACTGACAGTGATCTTCGCAGTTGCCGGGGAAAAAGCTGCCCCGTATTTTCCTGCATTGTCTTTCTCTGTAGCAAGTAGATAATACGTTCCTGCCTTATTAAACGTATAGGAAACATAACCATCCGCATCATAGTCCAGCTTATCAACCCTGTTCCAGTTCCCGTCATAAAGGACTGCATCCATGTTCTGGATGGCTACAGGGTCCGGTACACTGTTATCAGAAGACATGACTGTTTTCTGGGAATATACTTTTGTCTTTAAAGTGCTTCCTTTTGACAGGTTGTAATCGTCCTGGCTGAAAGAAGTGAATGCTCCCCTTGTCCAGAAGCTCCGGTCTGTGAACATACCTACATCAACCACATCCCCGTCTTCCAGAAGGATATAGTCTGCGGTGGAGCCAAACCCACTCCACATAAGGGGATATTCATGATTGACATAATACATCAGGTTCTCATCATGTCCCCAGAAATTCTGCATGTAAAGGTGTGTGGCACTGCCGGTTGGTTTCAGGAGACGGTTGCCTTTTCCAGTGCCTGCATTATAAGTAAGGTATGCCTGTCCGCCGGTCATATAAAAAACAGAGTTGAACTGTTCGCTGTTGAGAATTGCATCTTTGCCAGCACCTGTCCCACATTTTTCTGCAGGATAACCCAGATAATACCGTTCCATCAGATAGATATACAGATGGAGCACTGTAGGACGTTTTACCACACCCTGTTCCTCCAGATAATCACAGACACTGTTTGTAGGATAACGGTAATACTCTTTAAGTCCGTATAAACCCAGGTCAAAATAAGGCACTGTCACTTTCAGATGGGATAAAATTGTGCCATCATCCCCTGCAATGGGGATACCATCGTTGGAGATCGTTACTGTTACAGTTACTTCTCCCTGGCTGGATTCATTGTATGCACTTTTCTGTCCTGAAAATCCGGTCATAGCCCAGGCATTCCCGGAAAGGCACAAGACACCTATAAGAACTGCACAGAACAGGATACAGTACTTCCGGAACCTATACAAAAGACTTCGTTCCTTCAATTTCTTCCCTCCTTAAAAAAGTTCCCATATGTGCCCTTTGCCGGAACCTCACACAGGAACTTTCTTTTTGAACTTATTTTACTGTTACCTTGAATGTCATTTTTATCTTGCCGGAATAAGCGGTGATGGTAGCACTTCCTTTTTTCAGACCTTTTACTACGCCTTTGGAAGTAACGGAAGCTACTTTCTTATTAGAAGTTTTCCATTTCACAGACGCTTTGGCTGTGATCGGGCTGTTTGCCACTTTCAGTGTAGTCTTCTTGCCTTTCTTTACAGTCACCCTGCGGCTGGTAAGTGCCTGCAGCTTTTTCAGTGCTACTTTCTTTTTCTGGACAGTAACCTTCACTGTAGCTTTTGCACCTTTTGCAGAGGTCACTGTAACCGTAGCCTTACCTGCTTTCCTTCCTTTAATAGTAAGTTTTCCATTCTTGACAGATACCTTTGCCACCTTAGAATTGCTGCTCTTCGCAGATTTGATCTTGTCGCCCTTGATTGCAGTTGTCTTGATACGGACAGCTGTAGTGGACTGTTTCACCTGAAGGGGAATATTGGTATAGTTCAGCCGGATCGAAGGTTTCGGCTCCGGTTTCTTTGTCGGTGTCGGTGTCACTTTCTTAAGCTGTGCGATCTTTGCTTCCGCTGCGGTAAGTGCTTTCAGCTTTTCAGCCGGGATCAGTTTTTTCTGGTCTGCACTCAGACCATCATAGGCTTTCCGGGCTGCTTTTACAGACGCTTCATCAGCCAGAGTCAGGGAAGAAGCCCCTTTCAGATTTCCAAGGACTTTTTCTACTTCAGCTGCCTTCTCTACATCTGTATGAAGCTGTGCCATCCTTGCTTCTGCATCAGTCAGACGTGCCAGATCCTCACTGTTTACCAGTGACTTCTGGGTATCATTCAGTGCATCGTAGGCTTCCCTTGCTTCCTTTACTGTGGCTTCATCAGCCAGTGTCAGACCGTTGGCATCAGGTAAAGATTCCAGCTTGTTAATGACAGGATTCAGAACCTCGTCACCAGAATCTACGGTTATATAGAAAGAAGGAAGGGTGGAGAACACATCTTGAATGATCGGTGCATAGAAAAATGGTTTATCTGCCTTTCCCTGAACTTTGGTATCCCAGTACAGCCGGTGTCCCCACCAGTCACTGTGGATTCCGTCACTGTCAAACCGGTATCTTCCTGCCTGTGTAAATGTGACCTTAAAAGAGTTCTTTGTTGCAAGATCCCATTGGCTGCATTTTCCCTGGAAGGAGCCTAAAACAGAATTGCTGTAAGCCACATAAGTCGGGTATCCATATTCGCCAACACCGCCATAGGCATCCGGTCCGAAACATGGATTATAAATGGTAGCCAGCTTATAGACCGGCATGGTGATTCCTGTAAAGCTAACCTCTGCGGTATCCCCTACGTGGATCTCTGAGGAATCATCTTTTGTATTTTTTACATTGACACGCATCACTCGGGCATCTACCACACGATACAGGGAACGGGTATTTCCTGCCGCATCTGTAGCCACAACCCCAATGATGTTGCTACGGTTCTCCAACGCTGCTGTATAGCTGCCATCACTGTTTGGTTTTACTTCTAGGCCATTGCAGGTCACTTTCAGGTTTGCAGCTCCTGTCGCAGTCGCAGTGAAAGTAAATGGAACGGTATCCTGTCCCTCCAGATAATAGATGGTATCATAATGACGCCAGTTATCCAGGTTGTCACTGCATGTAATAGAAGCAGTTCCTGTCTCACCTACAGTGATCACTGCATAACCGGTATTTACCACACTGCAGGCTGGGAAATAGTCCCCTTCTGTATGAGTAAAGGCATCATAGTTTACCTGGATCACAGCGGTTCCCGGTTTCAGTGCAGTTGCCACAGCTTTTTCTTTTGATTTCGTAGTATCAAGAGAAATTACATCCTGTCCCTTAATAACTTTAAAGTTAAATTCCGGGCGTTCCACATCATTATTAACAACGTCATGGACAGCCTGCCATACACGCCATGGATAAATGTCGGTAGATTCCCCTACCTGCAGTTCTCTTTGCTGGAACTGCAGCCAGAGGTCTTCTGCAAAATCGTCATAAATAATCGGCTGTGTACGGACTCCCAGATAAGAGTCTGCTTCTTCCCCAACTGCATCCGTAAAAAGTTCCTCTTCCACCGGAGAATCCGAGAAAAGTGCCTCTTCTGATGTCAGCTCCGAACTTTCACTGTCTGCATCCTCTGTGTCTTCTTCAATCTGAATATCTGCTGTATCCGGATCATCTTCCTCTTCTGTAAGATCCAGGTCTTCCTGATCCTGTACCTGCTCATCAGTATCTTCCTGGATCTCCAAGTCTGCCCCATCATCATAAAAGGCAGCCTCTGTCTCTGCCGGTTCACTGGCATACGCCATAGTCTGTGAACCACAGGGGGACACTGCGATCAGCAGTGCCCCAATAATACCTGTAAGTCTCTTTAATCTGTTTTTCATTATTTCACCTTAACTTTGAATTTCACAACTTTCTTACCTGCTTTTGCAGTAATGGTAGCTGTGCCTTTCTTCAGGCCTTTTACCACACCCTTGGAGGTAACTGTGGCAATCTTCTTATTGGAAGAAGTCCATTTCACAGTATCCTGTGCGGTAAATGGTGTCTTTGCAACTTTCAGTTTAACTTTTTTGCCTTTTTTCAGTATCTGTTTTGTGGAAACTGTCGCTTTCAGCTTCTTAGTTGCAACTTTCTGTTTCTGGACCGTAATCTTAACAGTTGCCTTTGCACCCTTTGTGGAAGTCACTGTCACTGTGGCCTTCCCTGCTTTCAGACCTTTTACTGTAAGTTTTCCGTTTTTAACAGATACCTTTGCCACCTTAGAATTACTGCTCTTTGCAGATTTGATCTTATCGCCCTTGATTGCAGTTGTCTTGATACGGACACCTGTGGTAGATTTCTTCACCTGGATTGGAAGAGAAGTTACGTTCAGGGTGATCTTCGGTTTCACCTGTGCTGCCTTCTGAAGCTGTGCGATCCTTGCCTCTGCATCAGTAAGCACTTTCAGCTGTGCAGCTGTAACCATTTTCTTCTGATCTGCACTCAGCTTATTGTAAGCATCACGAGCTGCTTTTACTTTGGAAGCATCTGTCAGTTTCAGATTTTTCACAGCAGGAAGGGCTGCGATCTTATCTGTCGCTGCTTTGGCTGCTTTCTCATCAGCTGCCTTTTTGTCAGCTGCCTTCTGAAGTTCTGCAATCTTTGTCTCTGCCTCTGTAAGTGCTTTTACCTGTTCTTCCGGAATCAGTTTCTTCTGCTCCTCATTCAGTGCATCATAAGCATCACGAGCTGCCTTTACGCTCTCTTTATCTTCCAGTGCGATCTTGTCCACAGCCGGGAGAGCCTTTAACTGATCTGCAACTGTATTTGCGGTTTCTTCCTCTTTGGTAGTCAGACCAACAAGTGGCATATCATAAGAGAAAATATCTACATTGTCTTCATCATTGACCAACTTTATTGTAAGAGAAGATCCTTCGTAATCTTTTATTTTCTGTATTTCCTCTTCAGAAAATCCTACCCTGAATCCTGATGTAGATCCAATGCTCTTTTCCAGTACCTGATCACCCAAACATATTTCTGAGTGCATGTCATAAAAATCATCAGGAATACCTTCAAATTTAAGATTTACAACAAATCCCTGAGGAGCATTACGATTAATCTGTTTTACTTCATCTTCCTGATAGTAGTCCAGGATTTCAACTTTCGATGTCTTAACTTCCTGAAGATTAAATTTTTCCCTTGAAACTTCTCCGATTACAGCACAGTTATCCATATCTTTTCCAATACCTACTTTTATGGATACGACTCTTCCTGCAGTACTTGCAGGTGTATCCTCAGGTAATGAAAATGTTATTTTTCCACTATACGCACTGTTATCAGCCTCAACTGTCATCAGCTGGAGTTCTCCTACAAGGTTGTTGTTTACATAAACTCCTGCATAAACTTCCAACGGATCTGTTTCCGTAACATCTCTGAAAGTACCTTTCAGATATGCAGTATAGTCTCTTCCTGCACGAACAAAGCCTAAAGATTTCTCATACTCTGCATCATTATAAGAACGTATTTCATCAACCTTTGCCCCCTGAATAAAAGGCTTGCCTGTCGCCTCGATTTCCAGTACTTTTTCATCAGAAACATCTTCCATTTCAGAGCCAAAACCAACCTTGATCTGGATTTTGGTACCCTCCGGCAAATATTCAGTCAACTCTGGTGCGATAGATATATCCCCTCTATAACCATAGTCAGGATCTACATTAGTATTTTTTTGTAATGCCACAGGTTCTGTTTTTCTTTCTCCATTGATATAAACAGCACAATAAGGATCTTTGCCTTCTACAGGACGGTCTGACAATTTTACAGCAATAGCTCCACTACACTCTTCGCCTCTTTTAAACTCAAAAGACCCTCCCCAAGGATATATTTCTTCTACTGTAGGATTTGCTGCTGCCGGTGTTATCAGCTTAAATACTTTATCTAATTTTGCATTTGCCGGAGTTTCCAGACTTGAATATACTTTTACAGTAACTTCCGAGGCATCAGGATATTGTTTCATAACTGCATCAGTTAATGTATAAGTCGTTTTTGCCTGTATCTTACTAGTTTTATCCAATACAATCGATGTATCATTTACTTTTACGTCTCCAATATAAACATCTGCATAGATAAGAAGATTATCATATGAACGAATATCGATTACCTTACCATCTACTTTTGCCATACAATTAACCAACAAAGTAAGTGTGGCATCGGCTCCTTTGGTAATTTCTGTTTTAGAATTTCCTGAAGACACCCTACTAGCATTCGTAAATCCACTAAAAACCGGTGTAACTTCTTCTGCTCCAACCTCTTCGGTTGCTACATTCTCCGAAGTGAAATCAGAATATATATCAATATCACTTGCACTGTCTATTTCATCTGAATTGTCTTCCATAGTCCAATCCACTTCATCTTCTTCATTTAATATTCCCTGCTGTGTGCTCTCCTCACCAATAATATCTTCGTCTTCTTCAAAATCGCCAGATTCTACTTCTACCACAATATCTTCACTTGCATAAATAGCAGTAGGCATTGTTGTTCCCAACAATACCGCCAAACCCAAACTTAATATTTTTTTATATTTCATAATCCTACGGTCCTTTATTTTCAAGGCTTCTCATCTCCAACAGCCTTTTTACCAGAAATGAGAAGCCTCTGATATTATTTTAGTTGGCTACATTTATTTCAATGTGAGGCATAACATATCTATCTGATGTTGAACCAAACATTTTTCCATATAAAGTATAGCTTCCTGTTGCATCTGCCGGTACATCAATTGTAACCTGACCATTGTCTATCATATACATATAGTTGTCAGCTTCATCTGCGATTATTATATCTTCAGGTACATTTTCAACAAAAAGAGCTCTCCATTCCGGTTTAGATAAACTGTAATATGCATATGTATATGCTTTAACATTTAATGTGTAGGATTCACCAGGAGTAACCGTCAAAGATTTTACGAAATTACCTGCATCATCAGTGAAGTATGCATATTTATCATTATAACTTTCTACGTCCTTATAGAAGAAGAAATCCACTACATCGCCATTTTCTACTGCTGCTTCATTTACCATCTTTCCTACATAATCATTTGTAGGATTTCCATTAGCATCTTTATATATTTCGCCTGTATCTGGTGCAATTCCATTAACTGCAAAACTTAAAGCTGTTGTTTCTACACCAAACATCTTATCGATCCACGCACCGCCCACTGTTAATGATTCCTGATACCATAATTTCAGATAATTCTCAGCTGTAGCAGAGGTAATTGAAGGATATTTTTTCTTATGCATAGTTGCTAATACATCCAGAGTTGATACCGCTGTTTCCTGATCAACCTTATCTTTATACCCCAAATTCTCAGCTGCATCACTATACACTGTTATGTGTTCAGGTTTCAAAATATAACTATTATCAGTGTCCTCTGCTGACGCAATAACATCTGCACTAACTACAGCTTTCGCATTCTGAGCTTCAAAGTCAGCTGCCTCTGCGTCTGTAAAGAGTCCCTCTGCGTCATCGGCTTCTGCAGAAAAATCATCTTCTGCTGCTACCTCTTCTGCAGGTTCCGCTTCATCTTCGACTTCCACATCAGCTACGTCGTCCTCCTCAGTTTCTACAGCGATATCTTCGATGTCGATGTCATCTGCGAAAATTGCTGTCGGAGCAGCGATTGTCGTTGCTGTCATTGCAACACCCATAAGGATACCTAACATTTTTTTCTTCATTCTACTTGTCCTCCTTTAGGATTTTTTATTTATTACAGAGCTGATGTAAGCCTCCATAATGTTCTTTTTAATTACCTTTTCCCCAAAAAGAGCATAAAAAATAGACTTCCAATTTATGCCTTTGGAATCTTTGAAACAATCTAAGATATTTGTATTCTGACTGAGGATCTGACCTACTCACTGCCCTTCCCGGATAATCTACATTATCCAGTGGTTGAGCATTTATGCTCTACAGCTTTCGTACCTATTACAGCGGGGATAAAACCGTCCCGGAATCTCACCGGATGTTCCCGATGTGTATGTGACACATCTATACCTATAGTTACTCACAAAATTGTAAAATTCACGTACTATTTCTTCTACATTCCCATGTTACCCCCACAGTTTTGATTTGTCAACGCAATTTTGACCCAAAGCTCCATAATTGTTCACAAAGTTATCACACTTTTTTTGTCAATAATTCACGAAACAGTCAAATTTGAGGGCTACTTTATGTAAATTTTATCGAATAATCAGTTCTCCTATCTTCATTTTTGCTGATTCAAGAGTTACCTCCAGCAATACTCCTGCCCACAGGAAAAATAATAAGATTCCACTGGCTACTGCAAGAATTGCAAATCTTGTCCACTCTCTATACCATATCAGTGTACCAATAAGCATAAGCCCCAGTATCAGATTAATTATTCCTTTTCCAATGCAGTATACTTCAATCATGATTTTAACCAGGCAATGCATAACTGTAACCAGTACCCATATTGGAATTAATAAAATTTTTCCAAAAATTCGTAATAATGTCCTCATACCTGTACCTCCTTCAGCTTGCGAACTGTGGCATATCATGATTGACCGCTGCTTTATAATAACTTCCCATCGTTGATGGTGCATTAAATAATACCGTCAGTAAATACTGTTTTATGTTTCTGATCTCTGTAGTGTTTTTGCTCATGCATTCCAACACATACTCAATATGCGAATGATTCAGTTTCAGGAATTTACTTTTTACAAATCCAGCCGGATATTGTTCCTTTGCAATCCTTACGGTATCTTTTTCCGTCATAACAATTTCAAGGATCAGCTGAAATATTTCTTCTACCAGATCTGTTTCCCTCTCATGCTCCTGCAATAAAATCTCAAAATCAATATTGTTTTTTATCATTTCAGAGTATGTACCCACTTTTTGTGTGCCCTGTTCACATCGCATCCCATCATGATCTGGTCTGATATGATTCGATCCGATATTACTCTGGTCACTGTAATTCTTATAAGTCTTATTATTAAGAGGTACTGTTTTGGGAACCTCATGAAGGTTGCTTTCGGACACCTTAGAAGTATCTATACTGTAACTTCCAGGGTGCTTTTCTGTCACCCCAGAAGTTCTCATTTCGATACTTCCATATATATCACTATTTTCCGCTGAGTTTCCCGTTTCCGTACTTCCGTAATATCTCTGCTGCACTAGGAAACTTTTCACATAGATAAGATTAGGAAGTCCCAACCCTCTTTTTTTCTTTTCGATCAGTCCGAATTTTTCCAGTTCAGCAAGATAGTCCATTGATTTTTTCTTCGAGAATCCCAGGTCTGCCTGTATTTCTGCTATCTGATAAATAATATAAACCTTGTTTTCTTTATCGAACCACTTATTCTTCATGGATAAACCCATTCTGTCCAGAAGTACCGAATACAGCACTTTAGCCGGTAATGATAAAGAAGAAAACGTATCATCCAGTAATAATGTCCTCGGAATCCTGATGAAACTGAACTGATCTGCCTGAGAGCCATAGTAGTATTCAAAATTCATACCGTTACCTCTCCTCTCTTCCAGATCTCAAGAAGATTCAAGATTACCTCTTCTATTTCAACAGGAGAAGTCTTCTCTGGAAAGTAGCTTCTCAGTTTATTCTCAGAAAATGTAACTTTTCTGTTCGGTTTGCCTCCAGGCTGATTCTCTATTAATATAGAAATCATTTTCTCCTGTGTCATGATTGCACCATTTTCGATTGCTCTGCGAAGAGCTGCTACCTGGACGGATTTAACAGGACCATTTTCTTTGATATATTCAAAGAGCCATTTCTGTATTTCCTTATCTAAATAGGAAATATCAACACCGCTAGTAAAGGGAAGACGTTTCTTATCTACATACTCAAGAAGTTCTGGTATTAACTCTGTGAGACGAATAAATCTGCGGATCGTATTTCTGCTTTCTCCCAGTTCATTTGCCATCTCGCTGTCTGCTCTGTAATGTGTCCCAATTTGGGACACATTTTCTTTGCATTTTCTTCCAACCCGGTGTTTCATTGCCTCCAGCTTCATCTTGTAGGCAAACGCTTTTTCACTGGGAAGTAATTTTTTTCGCTGAATATTAGAATCTACCATTACAATAATAGCTTCATCATCATCCAGATCTCTAACTATGGCAGGTATTGTCTTTAACCCGATTTTAATTGCAGCGTGCATTCTCCGGTGTCCGGATATCATCTCATAACTATTATTTACGTCCGGTCTCACCAATACAGGTACAAGTATTCCATTTTTCTCAATACTCTCTACCAGCTCATCCATCTCTTCATCATCAACGACTTTAAAAGGATGGTTCGCAAAATTATGTATTCTGTTGATTTCAAGTTCGTTTGCGTTTTCTTCACCCGAAATCCCCATCAATTCATCAAGAGTGGGCATTTTGATTTTTTCACCGCTTCTATTCTTCATCAGCCATAACCTCCTCTGTAATAGCTTCATAGGCTTTCGCTACTTTGCCATTCAGACAATGGGAGAAAATACTGACTCCTTCCGCACTTGTTTCAGCAGCTTTTACAGACATCGGAATCACTGTATCAAATATTTCAATCTTATCTCCATAAGATTCTCTGACTTTTCCTGCTACATCTCTGGCATAGTTTGTCCGAAAATCAACCATTGTAAGAAGGATTCCTTCAAATACCAGTTTTCTGTTTAATCTCTTTTTTACCATGGCAATGGTACGGATCAGCTGTTGAAGTCCTTTAACAGGCAAGTACGCAGCCTGCACAGGAATCAATACCGAATCTGCTGCCACCAGAGCATTTATTGTCATCATGCCAAGACTGGGCATACAGTCGATCAATATGTAATCATATTTATTTCTCACAGCTTCAATATAATCTTTCATGATCAGCTCTCTGCTCATCACATTTCCCATCATCACTTCCAGTGCAGATAATTCAATATTTGAAGGAAGAAGATCCACATTTTCTTTATGGTGTAAGATACCATCTGTCAGGTCAATTTCTTCTCCATTTATTACTGCGGTCATCATCGTTGCAAGTGTAATTCCAATTTCGTCCGGTTCTACATATCCAAGACTTGCTGTGAGACTTCCCTGTGGATCGGCATCGATCACAAGAACTTTCTTTCCCTGTCTTGCCAGTCCAATTCCAAGATTAACCGTTGTAGTAGTTTTCCCTACTCCACCTTTCTGATTTGATATTGCGATTACTTTGCACATATTCCTATCCCTTTCGTTCAGACGTTATTACAGTCGTAACTGGAAATACAATTCCAATTACAAACCATATGTTACATAAAGGCTACAAACAATCTAACCTGTGCCATTTTGATTAAATTCCGGGCAGTCATTAATCAAAATCCCAGTAAAAATGTTTGATTTCTGCTTAGGAAAAATGTGCGGAAACCATTGATTTTACTGGCTTTATTCGATTGTAGCCTTATTATAACGTCCTCCCCATACCCCCACTCCGGGTTCGGGTACTGCATATTTTCTTCTCTTCTTGCGCCTCTCTGCAGATAATATTTCACGCCGCTTCCTGTAAAAAACGGCTGGTTATCCCGTATGATGGCCCCTTCAAACAGAAGTGCCGCGATGCCGGCGGTCTGTGCGGCGGAAATGCTGGTTCCGGAGCGGGTTCCAAAGCCGCCTCGTACCAGGGGCACTTTTACATTGACTCCAGGGGCTGCCAGATGTGGGGTTATCATTCCATCTGGCGTATAGCCTCTGCCTGCGGCAATGTAGATACTTCCGTCACGGTGCTGGTAGGCGGTTGTCGTGATGCTGTTTCTGGCGTCCCCCGGAGCTGTCACGGTTGTATAGGGCGATGGTTCCAGAAAATAAGTATCCTGGGATATCAATCCTTCTACCGGAAGCCACATATGGAACTGTACGTTCTGTCTGTTCTTTCCCCGGGTAAAAATCTTCCAGATTCCGGAGGCGGGATGAAAAAATCGGATATATACCAGCGAATATCCGGTCTGGCGCTCGATCAGGATATAATTCACATACACCTTCGTTTCTACAAAAACAAAGGACAGTTCCTGAGTTCTTGAACCAATAGAACTGCTGACTTCCAGTATCTCCCCAGTAGGTGACTGGATGGAAAGCCCGTAGATCTCCGGCGGCTCTCCCCAGAATTCCATGGTAAACCCCTGCTCTCTTTCCGCTACACGGAGTTCTGTCACGATCTGCTCCCTTCCCTGAGAAAAAATTCCCGTACTGTGGTTTCTTGTATTTCCTTCGTTTCCGGCAGCTGCTGACACAGATACCTGGGAAAAATTCGCCACATAATCCACATACTGGCTTAATGCATTGGTCCCCAGATGAGCGCCCTGGCTGCTTCCGATCCCCAGGCAGATAGAAAGTGGCATCTCCAGTTTTTTTGCCCAGGAAATCGCATAAGCAATGGCCATCATCACATCATTTTCCTGAAAAACTTCTGCATCCGGAGGATAGAGATAAAAATTCCGGAGATATTGTTTTGCCGGTTTTACCTTGATGATGATCAATGTCGCTTCCGGTGCCGCTCCGGTGAAATTTTCTCCAGGTACCATATTTCCTGCCGCAATACCGGAAAGTGCCGTTCCATGGCCATTAGTGTCCCTGGATGGCACAATAGAAAACGGATCCTCGGAAGCCAGTGCCAGATCGATATCTTTTTTACGGAATAACTTGCCATATGGAACTTCTGTATCTGCCATATCAGCCCCATTTTCCAACAGATTACCTACATCTCCATTTTCAGATTCCAACTCCCGTCCAGACTCATTTTGCTCTTTGTCTTTGCCCATCCCCTCCTCATCTTCCAGCGACTGATCCCATAAATAAGCGATCCTGGAACCGCCTGCATTTCGAAACACTGCATTCTGATAATCAATTCCCGAATCGATTACTGCCACCGCCGTCCCTTTTCCCCGAAGTTTGAGATACGGATGATCATGCAGCCGGGTGATCCCAGATGCCCCTGCTGCTTCCATATCCATATAGGTATAACATTTCGGGATAGAATTATAAGATGTCCCTGTAACTTCAAGTTCTCCCATATTTTCCAGAGGAACATAGAGAACCCCGAAAATCTCATTGATCGCCTGAAAAGATGTCCCCGGAAAAAGTTCCATGGTATCCTGGACATTCTGCATATATTTCACGATAAAATCCCCGAAGCGCTGACTCTGTGCCGGGTTTTCCGGCTGCGCTCCGGGGATCTTATCCTCTGTTTCCATATTTGGTTCAAAATCTTCTTTTCTGAGCATGGCAGGCCTGCTTTCGCCTTTTTCATAGATTTATGCAGGGCGGGCCCGTCTTTATGCCACTACTGCCCGACACATTCTCCTGATACATATAACTGCCATATCACTACACCATTGCATATCGCTTTTCGCAACCCGCAGGAAAATTTCCTGATTCGGTTAAATTTACTCTTGCGGACTCCTTTTTTTCGCCACCAGTACCAGCAGCACAATCCCCGCAATCCCGGTAAAAATACTGATAAACTGGGAAGTTGACAAAATCCCCACACTTCCCCGGATAATATCTCCCCGGAAAAACTCGATCACAAAACGTCCGACGCTGTAAAAGATCAGATAGCAGGCAGTCACCTGGCCATCTGCTTTTTTGTTCCGCGCAATCAGCAACAGCAGAAGAAAATGCAGGAAATCCAGGCCGCTGGAATACAGCTGCGTCGGGATCAGCGCCACGTGATTGGGCGCAT